>JAEIGA010007514.1_pt1 | contig 16542 bp, 30 predicted proteins | sample 9270691 | NCBI WGS metagenome assembly JAEIGA01 (sample SAMN17057246, study PRJNA624740) | gut metagenome | biome: biome; isolation source: fecal sample | host: Bos grunniens | place: China: Xizang | collected 2019
AAGGGGTTTCATGTTCGTATATTTATAATATAACACGAAACGTCGCGTCAATCCCTTGAAAACACTCGCAAACCATTGAAATTAAAGGTTTATTTTTGCTTTTGTCCGTGTTACATTAAGTGAAGAAAATATCTAATTTTCGCAAACGTCGTGACGCTTTTTGTGACGGCTGAAAACACTAAAAAGGGGCTGATTGTGCTGAGTTTGGAAGTGAAGTCGAGGAAGTATCCGGGCGTTTACTACCGAGAGCTCGACAATAAAGACAGAAGCTATTTTTTGCGCGTCCGTATCGACGGCAAAGTGAAGCGCATCCCGATCGGCAAGAAGTCGGAAGGGATTACCGAAGCATTTTGCAACCAAGAGAAAAACCGAATCGTCAATGCTGCTCGATTCGGTGAGGATGTGGCAAGCCAATTACAAAAGGTTGGCAAGGCCGAGCCAACGTTCAAAGATCTTTTTGACTTTTACCTTAGCAAACGCGAGCTGAAAGCATCGACAATTGAGAAGTTACAAGTCTTGAAGACTTTGCCATTTGCGAACGATCGCAAAATCACACGGGCTCAAATCCAAGCCTTCATTGATGAGTTGAAAAAGACTCATCGACCGGAATCGGTCAATCTTCGATTCCGTCAAATTAGAGCTATCTTTCGATACGCCGTTTCGCGTGAGAAGTACAAGCATCCGGACCCAACGCTTGGCATTGACTTGCCTAAAGCAACGGGACCGAGAAAGCGACATCTTTCGCATGACGAGATTGATAGATTGCTAGAGGCTGTCAAATACGATCAAAGGCTCTATTTGTTCGTGAAGATGTCTCTTTGCACCGGGGCGCGCATCTCGACGCTTTTGAGTGTCCATGCTGACGACATCGAGACCGATGGCGCGGTTGCTTTATACAACCACAAGGGCTCGCGGTGGTATACGGGATTTTTTGACGAAGAAACGATGGCGCTTTTGAAAGGTCGCAAGGGTTATGTTTTGGCATTGCCCGGCAAGAATGACAAGCCCGCATCGCGACGCTCGATTCAATACGGCGTTCAAAAGGCCTTAGATGAGCTTTTTAACACGCCTAATACGCCAGTCGAAGAAAGAGCTGTCATTCATACGTTGCGCCATTCTGTGGCCACGAGAATGATTGACAAGGGCGTTCCTTTAGAAGTGGTTTCGAAAACATTGGACCATTCTGGCATTGCTATCACGGCTCATGTGTATGCCAAGGTTAGCGCTGGCGTGATTCAAAAATCTGTTAAAGATTTGTGGAAGTAATTGGTATCAGAGGAAACAGTTTTCACTTTTCAGATGAATAGATATTGAGGTATCTTATTTTTAGGAAATGCGAACAAACCTTCGCATCTATCCTGAAAAATCAGAAAAGTTGAAAGGGTGTTTTTCTTTGGACAAACAATATTTATCTGCAAAAGAGGCGTCAGAGTACACGGGAATCTCAATTCCAAAACTTGCACGACTACGCAACGAAGGTCGCGGGTGTGCTTATGTGAGAATTGGAGAGAGCCGCACGAAAGCCATCATTCGTTATAGACGATTAGATCTCGACCGATGGCTTGAAGATAATTTAATCAAGACGACTGGCGGCTTGTGAGATGAGGGCTCAATTAAAAGAAGCGCGAATTCAAGCCGGTTACACTCAAAAGCAATTGGCGTTGGTCTTGGGTGTATCTCAACAAACCGTCAGCAAATACGAGACTGAGGCAATAACGCCTAGTCACTTCAAAATAATAAGAGATTTTGAAAGAGTCCTTGGAGTCGAGGCCGAGGCTCTCTTTCCCGATATTTTCGCTTAGAAAAATATCTTATGTTATTAAGTTAACATAATGAGACGAAATTTTTCAAGTAAAAACAAATAATTAGATATTATTTTGTTTAATTGGATATAAAAAAATCATCGAAAAAACATAAAAAATCAAAAAAATAAATAAAAGACCCGCCTATTCGAGAGGCGGGCGCTTGAAAGGAGGAATGAGCGTTTGGCTTGTTCGTTCTCTAAGTCAAGTAAAACACAGCTCATTCCATCCGGTCAATAGGAGAGGGAGAGGGCAAGCGTGAAACATTATTTCAATGTACATGTAGCAACTGAGGTCGGAATCAATGCGGCCATCGTTTTTGAAAATATAAGCTTTTGGATCAACCACAACACGAAGACCGGTAAAAATGAAAAAGAGGGCGAACATTGGATGTACGCCAGCCAAAAAGAAATCGCTTGTCAGTTTCAATATTTGAGCATTAAACAAACGCGCACGGCCATCGAAAAACTGATTGAAAATGACTTCATCAAGCTTGGCTGCTTTAATCGTCACAAGTACGATCGCACGAGCTGGTATGGCCTGACCGCCAAAGGCAAGAGCTTTTGTCCTCAAGGTCTCAAGGTTGTGCCTTCAGGGGCAAATGGTAGTGACGACGATGGCGCGACGATACCAGATATAAAAAAAGATTTTGAAAAAGAAGATTTAAACGAAAAATACGCCCGGTTGGCGTCCTTTTATGGAGTATCTTAAATGCTTTCTTTTTTAAACAACTACAAAACCGCAATCATTGTCGTTGGCATCATTGCCTTCGGCATTGGTTGCTTTTCTTTTGGCTATGAAAAAGCCGAAACCGAATATCTTTTGCAAATCGAGTCGATGAAGCTTGCCCAAGCTGAGGCAGTTATCAAGGCTCAACAAGAAGTGAAGGTGCAATATGAAAACGACATCCAAAAGCTTGCTCGCAATCTCGCTGATGTTGAGCGCATGGCTGATGACCGGATGCGTCAGCTCCAAGCCTATCGTGACGCCGATCGAGACTTGGTCTCCTGTAATCGTGAACGAGGGGAGCTTGCAGAGCTGGCGATCTCGGGTGAGCAATTACTCAAAGAAGCTGACAGCTATCTTGGGGCCGTCGTCAAATGATGGCAATAAATAAGCCTCGGAGGCCCGAGGCTTATGGTTTTACCAAAAAAGCCAAACTAGCAAGCCAAACGTCACTAAGAAGCCAATTAGCTTAATAAGCAAAAAAGCGATTCCAGCTTCGCCGTCGTTGCTACTGTTGGTTACTTCTTGGCCTTGGCTCTCTGGTTTGCCTTTGGTCCCAATTTTTTGTCGGTGATAGATGCCGGTTCCAGGGATGCTATTGTTTACATAGGTGCCGTTTTTACCGACAGAGACTGATGCGCCTTTTGTGCCGACAGATACGCCAACGCCTGATTTGCTCAAATTCAAATTCAGGCCTTTGGCAATCTTTATTCTTTTTCTGAATGACAAAGCCATAAAATCACCTTTCTGATTATGGATGTTGCATTTTATTATCTCACCAAAAACGAGTAAGAGGAGAGAGCAATGAATAAAAATGAAAAAATGGGCGCCGGCGTAAAGTTCGAGCGCATTCGTCGAATCACCGGCTATCTAGTCGGCTCGATGGACCAATGGAACAACGCCAAGCGTGCTGAAGAGCGCGATCGCGTCAAGCACGCTCTTTCGGGTAAAATGAGCAAATCTCATGAAGGATGGGACAATTAAGCGTCTCATTTAAACAACAAATTAAAGTGAGGTATTTTGAAGGGTATCAGTTCAAATGCCTCACTATCAATCTCTTCAAAATCAATCTCTTGCATGCGTGAAAAATTATCCGCTCTTGAAAATTCCTTGAGTGGACACGAATAGACGCGAGTAGACAAGAGATGCCTGAAATTATTGGGTTTCTCAAGCATTTGACATTTTTTGAGTAGACACAAGTAGACACGGATAGACACTTGTAGCCAATCTTTCCGAAGGGTATAGTTCGAGGTATTGGCACGAATACCTGAAGGGTATTTTGCTCAACCTAAAAGACATACTCAAAAATGCTCTCAGAAACCCAAATCAAAAACTTGAAGCCGATGGATAAGGCTTACAAGGTCACGGATCGTGACGGCCTATACTTGGTCGTCACACCATCAAACACAAAATCCTTTCGTTACAACTACAAAATCAATGGACGCAACGAGACGCTCACCATTGGTCGATGGAAAGAGCAAGTCACGCTCGCAGAGGCGCGTGAGAGGCTTGCTGAGGCTAAGAAGCTAATTGCCCAAGGTGTTTCCCCATCAAGAGACAAAAAGCGCGCTAAGGCCATTTCTCGCTCGGGTGGCACGGTCGCCGAATGGCTCAATCGCTTTCTTGAATGGAAAGAGTATGCGCCAAGCACGCTCGCTGGTCGTCGATACATTGCTGAGCGCTTCATCTTGCCTCGATTCGGTTCTCAAAAACTCAGCGATCTGACATTTCAAGATATTCGTGATTATGTTGATGAGATCGCTGAGAGCGGTGCGCCTTCAAGTGCTGTTTTTGTTCGTGATTTGCTTTGCTTTGTTTATGACTTTGCAATTGCACGAGACTCGTCTATCGAGGTCAATCCGGCGCGGCGCATCAAGTCAGCGACGGTCTATCGCCAGCGTGTGAGAGATCGGGCACTTTCTGAAATAGAAATCGCCAATTTTTACGCAATGCTCAAAGAGATTTTGGCGGTGCCGCAAAACAAGCTTGGGGCAAAGTTGCTTTTGCTTACGATGTGCCGGAAGTCAGAGCTTGCTTATTCAAAATGGGATGAGATTGATTTTGAGAAGCGCACTTGGACAATCCCGAAAGAGCGCATGAAGATGGGTCGGCCTCACATTGTCTATTTGTCGAGGCAAGCGTTGGAGATTTTTGAAGCGCTCAGGATTTTATCTAATGGCTCTGATTCTGTCTTTCCAGCGATGAAGGGCAAGCAGCTAAGCAACACGCTTTTCAATCGAATCATCAATCGTTGCGTTGAGAAAGCAAAGGAAAAAGGGCTTCTTTTGAATCCCTTCGGTCCGCACGATTTACGACGGACAGCTAGCACGCTCTTGCATGAAGCCGGATTCAATAGCGATGTCATTGAGAAGTGCTTGGCGCACGAACAAGGAGGCGTGAGGGCGGTCTATAACAAGGCCGAATATGCCGAGCAAAGGCGGGAGTTGTTGCAAGCGTGGGCTGACATGATTGATAGTTATTCGGAAAAGCCGAAAAACTGATGAAGGGGTGTGTCAGACACTTGGTTGAAAAACAAGGCCCCATGTTTTTTTACTCACCGAACTAAAGGTCCATTTGATGAACGTGCTGACACAACCCTGTTGCATGGATTATATCGAATGATTGTTCTTAGGTAATAACAGATTTTTCTATGGTGATAACGGAAACGTTCTGTGGTAATAACGGATGTTTCTTAGGTGTTAACTTGCTGAAGTGAGAACGAAGTGGGAATGCGTTCCCACTTGATTCCCAGTTCCGTTCCCACTTATTGGGAAAAACTGAATAAATGAAAAAGGGGTGTGTCAGTCACTTGGTTAAAAATAACCGTTATCGTTAAAGTTTTACACATGTTATAAGAGTTCCTGTGAGAAACGTGCTGACACAACCCTGTGCTTTTTTTATTATATCTTTACTATAGGTGACTTGCCTATCAAACACCTATCAAACAAAAAATCCCTTGAAAATCAAGGGATTTTTACTTGCTCGCAACTTGCTTGGCGTTTTCTATCAAACAAATTCTTTTCCTATAGCTTTTACTATAGGTCTAATGTACATGGAATCGACACATCTACAAAACGTGTCGAAAAACATCTTTAAAATCGACATTAGGCAGTAGGGGTAATATCTAGGAAAATCAATAGATTATCGTTTGGTGCCATCATAAATGAGGATACCAAACATCTTTAAAATGCAATTTAAGTGAACTTTAAAGTGTCCTTTGAAAAGCGAAAGGCCCACGAGAAAGCCCGTGAGCCATAACGCCGGATGGGTAGTCCCTTCCCATTTGGTGATATTTTAATAAAAAGGCCGGTCAGTTGACCGGCTTTGTTTTACTTATTCATTTCCTTTTGGATTTGCTCTCGAATCCAATTGGAGCCTCCAAGAGCTTTAAACTTATCGACCAATTCGACCGGAAGAGAAATGCAAACTCGCTTGGTGCCGTTCTCATACTTTTTCGGTCGGCCGTCTTCTTGTCGGCGCTTCGGTTTTTGTTCGGTCATTAGAGAGCCTCCTTCATTTGCTTGCATTTTTCGACGGCTTCGAAGTTCTCGTCGTCTTCGTTATCTTCGATCATTTCATTCATAAAGTCGATGGCTTGTTCTTTGCTGGTGTATGCAAAGATGGCGCGGTCGCACTCGCTGTGAACATCCATCAAAGCCCAATCCAACAACACTTCATTTGCTTCGATTTCACTTTCGACCTTGCGAGCGATCGTGCCGTGGCGCATGTCAATGATGGCCATTTGGTCTTCGTCGAATTGATAAATACGTTCGACGCCATTGCGAGTCGGAGCGGATTCGGCGAATTCTTCGATGAATTCGGTCGGTGCATAGTAGTTGGCCGTGTAGAGGTCGAAATCCAAAACGATGATTTGCTTTTGGTTCGTGTTCGTCATTTTCTTTTCCTTTGGTGCGTGTTTTTCTTAATTAATATTATACATAATTATATAAATATGTCAATAATAGGAAAAGAAAAGCGAGACTTTTTTGGTCTCGCTTCCGGTCATTTGATTATGCCGTCCAAGTACGCTTCAATCAAGTTTTCGTACAATGCCAAGACAGTCAGACGACCGACGCCACCGGGGGTCGGCGTGATGAGCGCTTCGTCGCTGTAGCAATCGCGAGACACGTTGCCAAGCAGCTTGCCGTCGACCTTGCTGCATCCGCAATCAATGTAAACCTTGTTTGCATAGACTTGCTCAATAATGTTGTGTTGGTTCGTTGCGCAAACGACAACATCGGACATCTTGTGAAATTGCTCGGCAACGGCCTTGGGCGTCGAGAAGCGCGTGACGCAAGGCGTGTAACCCGTATCAATGAGCATCTCGACAAGGGGCTTGCCAACAAGACCACCACAGCCAATCACATTCACGACGATATTGTCTTTCGTGAGCGTGCCATTGTCTCGTAAATAGTCCAAGTAATTCACAATCCCAAGCGGTGTGCAAGGACGGAAGCGGCTATCAAGGCGAAGGCCATCCACATCGGCACGGGCCGGAACAAAATCATTCACGAAGCACCGGAAGGCATCAAAAAAGTAATTCCGGAACGGATATTGAACAATCACGCCATCATATTTGGCCAAATTGACCGTGAAAAAATCATTGGCGTCATTTAAGGTCAAAACATCGCACGCAATGCCACAGGCATCGGCAAATTGCTTTTTGCTTCGGATGTACGACGCATTTGCGGCATTGTTTTGGTCATCGGTCACGATCGCTAGTCGCGGTGGTTCGTATCCATCGGTCACATATTGGCTCACAAGGTCTTTGATGCGTTGCTGGCGCATCGCCACAAAAGATAAGACATCCAACATTTTTAATCATCCAACAAAATGTGAAGAATCCACACGACAAAGATTGCGAAGATTGTTCCTGTCAAGACAGCTTCAATCATCAATTTTCTCCCAAGGCGAATTGAGCGCCACCCAAAAGACATCCTCGTGGGTGTGTCGGTATGCTTCGAATTCGCTCTTGTAAGCGTCATTCCCAATCGGATGGAAAGCGCACACTTTGATCATGCGCTTGTGCGTCATCGGGTCGATATAGAGCCGGCCGAATGCATACGTTTGAAACTTGAAGCTCAAGAGCAAATCCGTTTCAAGCGGTGGCGATACCAGTTTCAGATTCCGGAAGTTCATTTCAAAGCCTCATAAATTTCGCGGGCATCTCGAATGACTGCTTCGAAAGCGGACGGCTCCAAGTTCCAAAAATCGTGCAATTGATTGCCGCATTCGCGAGCAAGTCCAACGACTAAGCGACGGCTCACGCATACGCGATCGGCTTTCTGGTCATTCTGGTCATTTTGCTCATCAATGTGACGAGATTGCTTCTTTTCCAAAAAGTCCATGAGGGTCGCTTTTTGCTTGGTCGTCAAAACTTCTTTTTGTTCGTTTTCCACAGTTTTCTCCACAGTTTTCTCCACAATTTCCACAACTTCAAAAGACTCGGGCTTCGGTTCATGTCGCAAACTCACAATCGGTGCGTCAAGACCAAATTCAAGCTTCTTTTCTTCTTTTTCAATAGCGTCAACTGGCGCCGGCTTTCGTTTGTTTCCTCGCGTGGGATACAAACAGCCACAAGACTTGGTTCGAGTCAAATCGTTTTTATTAACCCATTTTTGAGTCCCGCAACGCTCGCATTCAATGAGCACTTGCCAATATGTGCCCACTTTTTTCGGGGTCTCGTCTAAGACTTTGATGCCATAAAGTGTCATGGCCTTAGCATCGGCCAAGTGTTGCTCCGGCGTTTTGCCGTTATATCGGGCCATTTTCTTTTTCTCCGGTTGTTTAGGTTGTTGCTTTCGAGTCGAAGCAACCATTGCATTGAAAATCGAATGAAGCTCGCAAGGCTTGTCGCTTCCTTTGACTGAATAGCGCATCGGGTCTTTGTGGCTCATGTTCAAATAACGAAAATTCTTCAAGCTCATTTCAAGCCCATGCGCTCCAAAGTTCGATTGATTTTGAATTCGCGCCATTTTTCAAAGTCGGCTTGAAGTCTAAACTTGAGAGCAAATTGGTCGGTCATGATCGCAACATCGACAAGCTCTTCAATAAGGTGTTGTTCTTCTTTCTCGTCGCCGGGGCCGTCGGCGTATTCGTTGACGGCTTCAAGTGCTTCGGCAAGTTCTTCTTGAAGCTTGAGCACAATGCCGCAAAAGCCATTCTTGTCGGCGATGCGTTTGATTCGTTCATCGGTCACGGTTGCCATTCCTCAAGGTCAAATTGTTCAATAAGTGTCTCGCCTCGCAATTGGTTGAGACGAATGTTGATCACGCAATCGTCTTCGATTTTCTTTCGGGAGAATCGGCAACCGACTTCGTATTCGGTTACATCACCACAGGTCTCACGGAAACAATAGAAAATCTTGAAGCGAGCATTGCGGATCATCTCGATTGCTTCTTCCGGCGTGCCTTCAAAATTTCTCAAGCCTCGTCGCATCTCGACACGATCTCGCACCAAACAGGCCAAAGCCAAAAGGTTGAGTCGGCGTTCTTTGCTCAAGCTGGCGATGTCATACCATTTGCGCTCAAACATTGCTTTGCTCCCGATTGGCTGGATTGATGGCGCTTTGCTTCATCGCTCCTCGCACGTCGTTGGTGTATCGGTCGATGGCAGCCTTCACGATTTTTTCGCTCAAGCGGATTCGACCGATAGCATCTCGCGTGAGGTCTTTCATGGCCAAATATTCCTTGATGAATCGACGAGGACAAAGCTCAATCGACTTTTGGCACACTTCACCAGCAACTTCGGCAAACTCACGAATTGCATTCAATTCATCGGCTTTGCATACACAATGACCAGTCTTAGTGCCTCGAATCGTCACTTCACGGACGGCAACGGATGCCGTCTCAATCAAATCGGCGATTTGTGCGATCGCTTCGGCATCAAGCCAATGTCGCTCCTCTGGGAAGAGCAAGATGATCTTCGTGACATTGAACCAATCGCGAAGGATGCGCATTTCGTCAACGCTCATATTCCCGGCTGGAAGTTTCAGCTCGCAAAGCATCTCAAACTTGCGAAAATCTTCTTTGAGCTTTTCAAGGTCGCATTGGCGCAACTTGTAAGGGCTGAAAACTTGTTTCGGCACATACTTTTTGCGGGGTTTGGCGCTCTTTCCCATCACAATGCTCCATAACCAAGGCCAAAGCCAAGACCAAGACCAAAGCCGACAAAGAAGAGAGGGATTGCAATGGCGGCACCAATGAAGAGCAAGCCGGTCAAGCCAACGAAATAGTCTTTCATGTCTTCTTTCCTCAAGCGACGACGCGATTGGATTCAATCCAAGCCAAGATTTCGGCGTAGCGATAATAGACGCTTCGGTCGATTACGATTCGAGCAGGAAGCTTGCCAGCACGATCCTTTCGATCGATAGTGCGTTCGCTCTTGCCAATAAGCAAAGCCACGCCCTTGCGACCAATGAGGCGTTCGGCGTCGAATTGTTTTTGTTGTTCGTTCGTCATCGCTTTTCTCTAAAAAGGGGATGGGCGGGAGGTGTTAAACAGGAAAATTTTGCGGTTAGACAAAACAGGATTCCCGCCCAAAATCGTTACTTGATCGAAAGTCGGTAATTTGTTACTAATCGAACGCCTTCGATTTCCTCGCCTTTCTCAAGGGCATCTTTCAAAGCCTTTTTGTTTGGAGTGGTTTTGGTTGTTACCGTCAAAAAGCGGTCGGCAAGCTTTACACCTTCGGTGATGTCGACCTTTGTGGGGCACTTATTGACATTCACACGGATGTCGGGCATCTCGATCTTTTCACCTAACGCTTGAACGGCTTGAATCGTCATTGCTTGGAGTCGTTCGAGCGCCTTTTCCTTGACTTCGCGGCGATGAGCAATGTCATTCTCTGCTTGCTTCATGGCCTCAATCTCGGCCTCGGCTTCGCGAATATAACGGCCTGTATTAGCAATCTTTTCGCGGGCATTGCCAGCGACTTCATCGAACGTAGCTTGATCGAAGTGAAAGACGCCATCGTCATCAACAAAAGCCTCGTCGAAAATCAATCGAAGGGCGGGGGCGATTTGGTAAATCTTCATGGCATTGCCTCCGAATTAGAACGGCACATCACCAGAGTCAAAGCCGGAATCAGTCGCAGCCATGTCGGCTTGGCTATAACCGGAAGGAACGGAACCGACAACGTGCTTGCCCGGGCGGTCCTTCGTGTTGGCGATCAAGTCATCGAGACGCTTTGCTTCCGTGCCTTCGATGATTTCCTTGGCAATCTTTCGGGTCGTCAAATCGAACGGCGTCATCAAGTTCATTTGATACGTTTCTTTTTCCATGCCGTCCTTTTGGTCAATGTAGAAACGTTGCTCACGTTGCAAGAACATGCCCACGCGCTTCTTTTCAAGAGCGGGGATGCGATAACCGTCATGGGGTTGACCGTTGCGATCGAAGACCTTGCCGGCCATAATCGGAGCGGTTTCGACGCCACAAACGACCAAGAGGGCATCGAAAATGTCATGATTGAAAGTGCGGGTGCCGTCCTTCTTCAAAACCCACATTTGAACGAAAGCGAGAGCGCCTTCGTCAGACTTAAAGACCAAATCAATGGCGGTTGCGCCGGATTGAGATTCACGGACGGAAGCTTGCGAGATAACGCCTTCATAAGCGCCAGTCTTGACGATGTACTTGGAAGAGGCGACGGCCTTTGCCTTGTCTCGATTAACGGTGAAAGATTGCAACATTTAAATTTCCTTTTAATTAAGTTAAATAATTAAATTAGCTTTCTTGGGGTTCTTGGTTTAATCCGTAGTAGTCAACGATGACCTTATCGACCAAGGCCAAATTGTTCTCGATCTCGCTCGATTCGAACATGCCCATCGGGGTCTTGACGGTGTCGTGGCCGTTGTTGCGAGTCGTAAAGCAATAACGATTGGCACCGGCATCGACATGCGTGCGCAAGACGATCGTGAACATGCCTTCGGGCACGATTTTGTCGTCAAGCAATCGGCCAAGCGTCTTGATGCGCACATTGCCGAAGTCATCGGTTTGAGTGTGGGCGATGATGTAAACGCGTTTATTCGGAGCAAGCTCGGAAGCGGCCTTGATGATGTCGAAGCCGGCGCCGCCAATGTCCGTGAACTTGTCAAAGCCCTTTTCGTTGCGACGGGCCATGAATTGCAAAGCGAGGATGTATTGCCAGTCATCGACCACGATCACATCGTGCGGAGCCTTGTGCATCACTTCGACAATTCGCTTTGCATCGGAGCAAACGAAAACATTGCCGTTATCGCCCTTTGTTTTGATTTCCTTCCAATCCTTAGAGCGGAAAGGAAGGGGCTTGCGAGCCGGTTGAATCAAGAGCGTTTTGCTCGGCTCGAGATTGCGAAGGGATGCCGTTTTGCCGGAGCCAGATTCGCCCAAAACAAGGATTGCGGTGCTCATTCTCGAATCTCCACGACATCGTCGAAATAGTCATTGAAGACATCGGACGAGTCTTCGTCCTTTTGGGTCTTGTCGGCTGTATTGGTCATTTTTTCTTCTCCATTAAAAGGTTCAACTTCGGCCCAGGCAACCACTCGCGATTCGGTGAAGTATTGGAAGGCCGTCATGTCAGCGTGGCCGACATAACGAAGGACCGTTACTTGAAGAGGGCCGTCAAAGGTCTTGATCGTCACAAGAAAAACGTCACCCTCGTAAGGGAGTTCTTGCGGGAATCGGCGCCATTCGATTTGTTGCGTCATGTTGTTCTCCATCTGGCTCTCGGGGTGGGCCGCCCTCTCTTGGGAGACCGAGTGGACCAACGGCCCACCCTTAAGCACTCACCCGAAATCAGAAACCAGCCAAACGGAATAGGTTGTCCGTGTAACCAGTAACAAGTTCAAAGACCCACCAGAAACCCGCACCGACTAAACCCATAGCGACGAAACAACCGGTGGCGGCCATTGCTAATTTGATGTTGTCGAGCGTGCGGTTCATGGCTAGTCCTGATAGATTTGTGATATACACAGAATATAGCACGGCTATCCATAAAAGTGGAGACTGATGCTATATGCAAAAAATTATTCTTGCTATTTTTGATTCATATCAAGGCTATACTGATGATGTAAAAAAAAGCCGGCGAGGGCCGGCTTGAGATGATTTTAGAAGTGACGATGCGTTGAAATGAGTTTGCCCGTTACCGGGGAGCTCAGGGTTGCGTGAATTGGTGCGAAGATGACATCCTTGTCGATAATTCGAGAGATGATTAAATGGGTATTGATGACCGTTTGGACATCAACTATCACGACATCGCCCTTCTTGAATATTGGGGCCATGCTGTCGTCGTCTATTGCAAGAGCAACTTTCGTCATGATGACCTCTCATAGGGAAATCCCTGAAGAACTCATTTTCGGCAACGATATCACTTGCCCTATTCGGGGTGGAAAATCTTTTACAAATAGCAACAAAAAACCGCCCGAAGGCGGCTTTCTCTTAGAATCTTTTAATTAACTCAGCTACCACGCCGACCACATGCAATTTGTGTCGGGCAGAGTGAACAGACGGGTAAATGGGGTTTAATGGTCGCAATTCGAAAATTGTTCGACCTTCTTCGTCAAAATCGACTTCGAAATACTGCTTCAAGGTTGCCTCGTCCATGCCTGATAGCTCAGATCGGGCCACGACATAGCTTCCAATCTTAGGCGAACGGCTCGGATCCACAACCACAACATCGCCATCATCAAATACTGGCGTCATCGAATCGCCGGAAACCTTCAATGCAAAGCAACCATCTGGATGGTCGCCAAAAGCTTCGATGTATTCGTCGGGGATCAAGTCGCCGATGTCTGTTAATTCTCCGGCTTGGACAAAAGAAATTAGCGGGATTTGTTTTCGTTTGCGTTCGATCTCTTCCGGATCTAGCAATCTAACGCTCGCACCACCTTGGAGGGCAGCGATCTCTTTGGCCAATCGAGGGCTGAAGTCGTCAACGGAAATTCCAAGAGCTTGGGAGATACAAGAGGCAATTTTAGCGTTTAAGGGACGACGCCCACTAAGGTATTGCCATAGATTCCCCGGTGTTCCTAAGTTATAGCGTTTTGCAAACTCTCTTTGAGAGTATGGAGACTTTTCTTTAAACAGTTCTTTTAGTCGAGCACTTTCTTTTTCATATAGTGTTTGCATGGCCACCTCCATGTATAGCAATGGTAAACAAATAGATGAAGAGCATGGCTTGACATATATTGTATGTCGGTGCTATATTTTCCGCATGAAAAATCTGTCTTTTATGGCCGTTTGCCAGTTTTTCGGCTCTCAAACAAAAACGGCACAGATTCTTGGCGTATCGAAAGGGATGGTGAATCAAGTCGTACTTGGTCGCCGACCGATGCCGAGTGAGTGGGCCCCGATTATCGAGGAAGCTTCCGGCGGCAAGTTTCTGTGTGAGGAGTTGGCTCCCAATGTGAAGTGGAGTGTGGTCGCGAGTCGACCGCGCCAGATGTGATTGGGACGTTTGAGGATTGATGATGAATTACAAACTCATCATGAGTCGTGCTCGCTTTGACTCTGGAGAATCCAAAGCGACCGGCATCCAAGCGCATCTTTTCAACGATCTTTTCTCTCAATGAGTGAACTATGGCTCGCTATCGAAAAATTGACGTTCGAATTTGGAACGACAAGAAGTTTCGCGATTTAAGTGACAATGGAAAACTCGCTTTTTTGCTTGTTCTCACACATCCGGACACCAATCAACTTGGCATGCTTCGTTCTCGCCCGATGGCTTTGGCAATGGATCTGGGATGGCATCCCGATGCCATGCAAGATGCCATCCAAGAGCTAACCGCGATGGCAATGCTGATGGTTGACGAAAAGGCCGGTTTAATCGTTGCGCCAAACTTTTTGAAATATAACCCGCCAAACGGTCCGAACGCGGTCAAATCGTGGGGCGGTCTCATTGATTTGTTGCCTGAATGCGATCTTCGTTCGCAAACGCTAATCCGTGTCAATGCCTTTATTGACGGGCTTTCCGACGGGTTAAAGAAGGCGGTCCCTGACGACTTAAATGATGCCATCCGAGATGCCATCCGAGATGCCAAGGAGACGCCATGCGAAATGGCATCAGGTATCCAGGAACAGGAACAGGAACAGGATATAAACACTAACAAACATATATCCCTTAATAGGGGAGAAGACGAAGCTCCGGCTCCGATAGATGTTTGTGATGAGTTTGAAAATCCTTTTTGTGAAGAGCCGCCTTTTGATTTCGAACCTGACGGCCAATGTTTCGACGCGCCGATTGGTCAATTGATTGACGACTCCAACCTTCGAAACAACGAAAAAGCGCTTCAAAACGACAACCACGTCTTGACCGCTTCGCAAATGATCGTCTTGGCTAAAACTCTCGGCACAAGCCTTGGTCATTCCGCACGCTTAGACGAGATCGCCAGTCGTAACACTTTGACGGTCGGTATGGTCAAAAAGATCATTGAGGATTGGAAGGCGACCCGAACGAGCACGGGCTACCTTATCGGCTATCTCGACAACGTGAGCGCTAATCCGTCTCAATTGAATGGGAAGCGGAAGGATCGCGAAGTCAACGCCGAAACTATCAGCAATAGTCAGGCCTATGCGTTTGCAAAGAAATTGGGCGCCAATCATTCGTTTGCTTCGGTGAATGCTCACGCTGGCGAAGATATGCAGCCATTTGTCGAGCGAGTGGCTGAGAAGCTCAAAGACAACGACTATTTCGAATATTGTCGCCCGTTTTTAATCAAGCTCGGATGCATCAAGGAGGTCCAAGCGTAATGGCTTATTCAACTTATTCGCCGTCAATCACGGCAGAAATTCACAGGGTAGTCGAGGCCAAGCAAAAGTCTTTTGGCTTTGAAACCAAGACGCTCAAGCCGGAAGCGATCGCCAAGCGCATCATCAAAGAAATTGAGGCGCTTCACGATGTCAACATGGATGCAAACTCTGGCGAGCTTGAGATTGTCCACAAAACGGCAAATTTCGACTCTGTAGCGCTTTTCAAGAAGGCTAAAGAGGTAGCGGCTTACATCGAGCCCAAATGCCACGTCAAGGCCGTTTACATTCGCGGAGAACATGGTTCGAAAGAGGGCTTCGAAGTGAAGTTTTCTTTTTACGACAATCCGATCGTGTATCGCTACCGACATTTGGAGTTTTGAAAGTGAGCGACTTCGACATGTATGAAAGCGAGATTGAGCAACTCTATCAACAACCGGAAGATCCGAGGATTGAGTTGACGATCGAGGAAGCAAAAGAAGTTCTTGAATACCTTAGAGGCTATAACTTCCCAATGGAATTGCGTGACGCAATCAAAGAGCGAATCAAACAGGTGGAGAAGTCAAATGAAACTAAGTGAAAAAGGGATTGAAACCATTTTTTCGGCTCTTTTAAAAACCATCGAAGAGCGAGACCTTGTGTTTAGGCGAATTAGTCAAGGCGTTTTCAAAAAGCATATTGAACAGCTTAAGTTTGAACCTGATGACTTTGAGATGCCTACCACCCCCAACGGCAATGAAATCAATGAGTTAGATGCGAAAATTGCAGAAGTGCCTACCACCCCCAAAGAGGTACGTTTGACGGTCGAGGAAGCGAAAGAAATCATCGGTACATACATTTGGACGAATTGCGAAATCGTAAAGCAACACGGAATCCCTGAATTGAAAATTAAAAATCCTAATTGGCTCATCCATTTATTAGAGCGAATCGAGCAAGCGGAGAAAGGCAATGAACAATGACGGATTAGAGCAAATGCTTTTGTTACGAAACTTTGAAATGCAGTTGTATTGGATGCGTGTAGCACTCAATACTATGGATATGTCAGGCGAATATGAAAAGTATCGAACGAAAGTCGGGAAAATTAACGACATGCTTGGAAAAGCAGAACGAGCCATCATTCGTCTAGAGAAAGAAATTCGAGTCGAGCAAGTGGAGGGAAAGGAATGAATTGGCTTAATTGGGTCAATCTTGGCGTCGCCGGTGCCGACATCGTTCTCAGCATCGTCTTTGGCGAAATTCATTTGATGTTCTTTGGCTTCGTCTTGATCGCTTTCGTGATTTACTCTTGCGAT
>JAEIGA010007515.1_pt1 | contig 16541 bp, 11 predicted proteins | sample 9270691 | NCBI WGS metagenome assembly JAEIGA01 (sample SAMN17057246, study PRJNA624740) | gut metagenome | biome: biome; isolation source: fecal sample | host: Bos grunniens | place: China: Xizang | collected 2019
CGCTTTTATTCCAGACAATTTTAATCACGAACATTATCTTTTAATTCAAGAAGGCGACAAAAAAATCTTAATAAGCGGCTGTTCTCACAAAGGAATTTTAAACATTGTAGAATGGTTTAAACCAGATTTTTTAATTGGTGGATTTCATTTTAAATCAATTAATATAGTCGAAACTTTACAAAAAGAAGAATTAATTAATTATGCTAAAAAACTTTCACAATACAATACAAAATTTTTTACATGCCATTGCACAGGAACCGAACAATTCCAAATTTTAAAATCAATAATGAAAGAAAAACTCGAATACATTGCAACTGGGGACAAGATTCAATTATGAATTAAGGATTTGTTTTATTCAAACCAACTTTTGATTTTTGTTTATTTCTACTATATAATTATTTCTATGAATATTTATGTTGAATTAAACAATCCATTTTTTATAATTTTTTTTGTTGGAATAATTTTAAGTTTTTTTATTAATCATTTTTTAGAATTTATTGATTACAAAGCACGTAAAAGAATCGGTGGAACACTCCCAAAAGAATTGCAAGACGTTCCTTTGGCAACAGAAACTTTTGATACAGAAAAAATAAAAAATATAAGTGAGTATGAAAATGCTAAATATTTTTTCTGGATACCATCTTCTATTTGTTCATTTGTTTTAACTATTTGTTTAATCTTATTTGGATTTTATCCATTTATTTTTAATGTTATTTGTAGTTTCGCAGGATTCCCATCTTCTATTTTTTCAAGTTTCTTATGTTTCTTTTTATTTATGGTTTTTGCTTCTATCCCAGACACAATCTTAGAAATTCCGTTTAGCTTGATTAAACAATTCAAATTAGAAAAAAAGTTTGGCTTTAATACAATGACATTAAAACTTTGGGTTTCTGATTTTATAAAAAATGGAATAATATCATTAATTTTATCTGCTTTACTTTCTTTTGTTGCTTCAATTTTCTTTGTAAAATGTTCAAATTCCTGGTGGTTTATTCTTGCCACAGTAATGATTTTATTTACATTCTTAATGCAAGTTATTTATCCAAAATTTATTGCGCCTCTTTTTAATAAGTTTAGTCCACTTGAAGACGGCTCGTTAAAAGATAAAATTACAAATCTTTTACAAAATTCAAATTTTGTTTCTGACGGAGTGTTCATAATGGATGCTTCAAAACGTAGTAAACACTCAAACGCATATTTTACAGGTTTTGGAAAATCAAAAAGAATTGTTTTGTACGACACACTTGTAAAAACTCTTTCGGAAGATGAACTTGTTGCAGTTTTGGCCCATGAACTTGGTCACTTTAAATTAAAACACATTATAAAACGCTTATTTTTTATAATTCCGCTAGAATTTGTTGTTATGTTTATTTTGTATAAACTAGCACAAAGTGTTCAACTTTATGCCGGTTTTGGTTTTAACGCTATAAATATTCAAAATGTAAGCCAAGTTCAATTTGTAGGATTATTTTTGGCAGTTATAATTTACAGTTCTGTTTCAGAATTAATTTCGCCATTCGCATCGTTTAGTTCTAGAAAACATGAATATCAAGCCGACAATTATGCTGCTAAAATTACACAAAATCCAATGGATTTAATAAACGCTTTAATCAAATTGAATAGTGAAAATCTTTCAGAGCTTTTGCCTCCAAAATTATATGTTTTCTGGAATTATTCACATCCAACAATTGTACAAAGAGTTGTGGCATTAAAAAAGGAAATTAAAAAATGATTACATTAAAAGAACTTTCCAAAAAATGTGAAGTTTCAATAGCAACAATTTCTAATATTTTAAATGGAAAATCTAACGTTGGGGAAGCAACAAAAAAACGAGTTTTACAAGTTATAGAAGAAACTGGTTACAAACCAAATTTTATGGCGCGTGGTTTGCGTGCAACAAAAACAAAAACAATTGGTTTAATTGTTGAAGATTTAACAGCCTTTAGTTCTCCATTAATAATAGAAGGAATTATGTCACATTTGGAAGAAAAAGGTTACAGAACAATTTTGGAAAACCTTAGATTGTATACAAAGCATCCAGATGCATGGACAGATATTCCAAAATTTTCGCAAATTGTAAATGCTGCAATAAATCAAATGATGGCATTAAAAGTTGATGGAATTATTTATGTTGCGGGGCATGCCAGATCAATTTGTATTGATTATGAATTGGAAAATCTTTCGTTTGTAATGGCATACGCTTTTTCAGAAAAAAAAGATATTTGTTGCGTAAACATTGATGATGAAGTTTCTGCTTTTCAAATGACAGATTATTTAATAAATAATGGTAAAAAACAAATTGCAATTATTGCCGGAGATAAAGATAATCTTCATACAAAATATCGTTTAAATGGCTACAAAAAGGCTCTGCAAAAAAACAATATTGATTTTGATGAATCTGTTGTTGTTTATGAAAATTGGAAACGAGATGGTGGCGTATCTGGTACAAAAAAATTGTTTTCTACCAGTAAAAAGTTTGATGCAATTTTTTGTTTTAATGATTTAATGGCCGCCGGTTGTTATGATGTTCTTGCAGAAAAAAATATTGTTCCTGGAAAAGATATTTCTGTTGTAGGATTTGATAATCAGTCTGTGTGTGAATATTTAAAACCAAATTTAACAACAATGGCAATTTCTTTAAGTGAAATTGGATATGAAGCAGCAAAAATGTTGCTTGATGAAAATTTTCAAAATAAATTAATTCCTTGTAAAATGATATTACGAGATTCCATTTAGTAGTATTATGGTAGTATTCAAAACATTAAAATTTTGTTATACTCAAAGTGATTTTTATAGAAGTTTGCGTTGCAAATTTTTTAGTAAATTTATTTTATTTGGAGCATATAATGGCTAGTTACAAAGAATCTGGTGTTGATGTTGAAGAAGGTTATCGCGCAGTAAACAAGTATAAAGAACACGCAAAAAGAACTGCAATTCCTGGACTTTTAACAGGACTTGGAAGTTTTAACGGAATGTTCGAAGTTCCAAAAGGTGTAAAAAATCCTGTAATGGTAAGTGGAACAGATGGTGTTGGAACAAAATTAGACATTGCTTTCCAAATGAAAAAATATGATACAGTTGGAATTGACTGTGTAGCAATGAGCGTAAATGACATTCTTTGTTCTGGTGTTCAACCATTGTTTTTCTTAGATTATGTTGCTTGTGGTAAACTTGATTCAGACGTTGCTGCAGATTTAGTAAAAGGAATTGCAGACGGTTGTGTAGAAACAGGTTGTGCTCTTCTTGGTGGTGAAACTGCTGAAATGCCAGGATTCTATGATGACGGAAAATATGATTTAGCTGGTTTTGGTGTTGGAATTGGTGATAAAAAAGAAATGATTTCTGGTGAAAAAATTTCTGAAGGCGATGTTTTAATTGGGCTTTCTTCAACTGGTGTTCACTCAAACGGATTTTCTTTAGTTCGTAAACTTGTTCCTAATCCAACAGACGCTTTCAAAATTAATGGCGCAGATACTGGCAAAACAATTGGTGAAGTTCTTTTAACACCAACAAGAATTTATGTAAAACCAGTAATGGAAGTTTTAGGAAAATATAGAAAATCTGTACATGGTATGGTTCACGTAACAGGTGGTGGTTTTTATGAAAATCTTCCACGTATGTACACAAAAGCAAAAGAAGGAAAAAAACAACTTATTTCTGTAATTAAAAGAGACAGTTGGGACATTCCTCCAGTATTTGGTGAATTAATTCGTCGTGGTGCAGACTTAGACAGCATTTACAACACATTTAACATGGGAATTGGATTTGTTTTAGCTGTTTCTGCAAAAGACGCAGACGCAATTTTAGAGATGTTCAACAAAAACGCAAGCAAATATCACCGCGAAGGCTCGGAAGATATGAAAGCTTACAAAATTGGCCGCGTAGCTTATGCAACTGGCGACGTAAACAGCCAAAAAGATTCTTTAATTTTTGAAGACTAAGAGTAGTAATGTGGCAATCTATTTTTTTGGGTTGCCACTTTTTTTTACTGATGCTACGTCACTGCGAGCCGAAGGCGTGGCAGTTTAGTGTGGCATATTAATTTTTTGGATTGCTTCGCTTTGCTCGTAATCATATCTATATGACATTTTAAACAAATGTATTTATTTAATATTCTATTGAAAAATCTAATAAAGGTGATATAATTCATATTGACATGATTGTAATTAAACGTATACTTTCTCAGTTCTCAGTTCTCAGTTCTCAGTTCTCAGTTCTCAGTTCTCAGCTAAGATAGTATCGTATAATAATAATTACTCAAAAAAAGACCCACAAAGGGCGTTTTAAAACGCACTTTGTGGGTCTTTTTTTTAACCACGGAGGATTTTATGAAGGTTAAAAAAATACTCTTTATTTTAGGAGTAAGCTTTTTCTTAGGCGGATTGTTTTCTTGTGCAAATGGTAATGGCCCAGTGCTAGAAGAATCAGAGCAAGAAAAAACAGAAGAAGAAAAAACAGAATCTGGAAGTATTAAAGGTGTTTCCTTCAATATTAGCGATTTAACAAGCCTTGCTATTGCAGATGAAACAACTGCAACAAGAAGTGCAGCACGTTCTACAGTTTCTGAAGGAATGCTTGTTAAATTATTGGAAGATGGTACTGTAGAAAACTTTATTAATGTTCCAGAAGGGGCAAGTCTTTCACCAGTATCTTTTGTTACTCAGTCTCCAGCACAAAATTCAAAAGAAATCTATATTGTTTTTGAATCTTCGTCTGGGTGGTATGAACCTGTAGAAAAAACAGATGAATGGGGCAATACATGGACTGAAGAATGGGGCAATTATGTAACTCTTGGACGTCTTTTATGTGTGTATGAAGATGGTTCTTTTGTAGATGTTTTGGCAACAGAAGATGGTTTATGGAAAGATTTGTGTAATAATGGAAATCAAGATAGTCCAATTAAATTTGATGGACAAGGAAATATGTATTACCAAGTTTGGGAAAGTGCAGGAAATTCATCTACTAGTATGATTTATAAATTTGACCCAAAGAAAAAAGAGTCAAAACAATTAACTCCACAAGTTCCAAACGTTAGTTATGAACAATTTTATGTTAGTACAGATGGAAACTGGATTTTTGCAAAAGCAAGCAGATATAACTCTAGTGGAAGTTCTGCAAATTATTTAAGAGCAATACCTGTTTCTGATGCTGATAATCCTGTAAACTTGTTTTATGATTCAACTGGTTCAAAATGGTTAGATCAATGGATTTATGATGAAGTTTCAAAAAATGTATATTATACAATTGATAGTGGGCTATATAGAATTCCTTACAAAAATGGAACATATAACCAAGAAAGTAAAGAATTAATTCTTGGTAATGAAGAATATATAAATATTGATGGTTGCGTATATTGGAATGAATTATTTAAGGATAATGATATTTTTGTTGAATATAAATTAGCAAATAGTAGTAGTGCAACAGATATAAATAATTATTATTCTTATAAAGATTACTATTTTGTAGATGCTAATACTCTAGAAATGGATTATCAAGAAATATTAGACTATCATTTTGGGTTGTTATATAATGTTGGTGGTCATTATTTTTATGGATATAGGAATAATTATGAAATACGATTTGATGAATTTGCAAATATAAAAGGTTTTGAAGAATTAGCTTTAAAAACAAAAGATGAAAATGGAAACTCATTAACAGACCTTGAGTTAATAAAGGCCATTTTTGAAAAAGATTTAATTCAACTTCTTGGAAAAGCTATGGATACTTATTATACTGAAACAAATATTTATAATGAGTACAAGCATAATTATATAGCAGATATTATGTATCTAAAAGAATCTGGTGAAAAAATTGATTTTACAAAATTTAGTATTTATTCTAGTAAAAATAACTCCTTTTCGGCTGCAAATGGTTGTTTAAATTTTGACAAATATGAGTATTATGCTAATTGGAAAGACGAATTTGTTAATTCTGATACAGGAAGTGTTGAACCAGAGAAAATATTGTCTTTCCTTGCTAAAAAATGTGGAGTAGAAGAAATAGATTTTTCATTAGAGTGTTTTAAAAATGATGCAAATTTTAATGAACTTTATACAGATAAAAAGAATAAAGAAGCAATTATGTTTGTAAATTCAAGTAGAAAAAGAATAGATTTATTATATCGCTTTATTGGCTCGAATTATAATGTCTTTTTGAACAAAACTTGTTTTCTTCCTGGAACAGATACTCCTGCATGTAATATAAATAACGGAGATAATAAAACTCCTATAAATTATTGGAGTTTAGAAAACTTTACATTAGTAGGCCAAACTTTGTATGCATCAGACCGTAATAACAACGGAAAACTAGTTATGTTAATTGACGAAAATGCAAATCCTGTTGGAAAATTTTTGGACATTGATTATGAAAGCGAATTAAAAGTTGCTTCAACTTTAGTTCACAATGGAGTTTTCTATTTCCAAAATGCACTTGTAAATGCTTCTGGTGATGAAATTGGAGCTCATAAAATTTTACGTTTAGATCCAACTGCTTCTAGTATTGAAGATATGTTCTATAACATGCCAAATAATACTACTTTTGAAGTTGTTTCTTATACTGTAGGTGGGCAAAATCTTTACTGTTGTTTAACAAAAGGTACAGAAATTCAAACTGTAAAAATTGATGTAAAAACAAGACAATATACACAACTTGCTTCTGGTACAAAGTTTAAACAAATCATCATTGTAAAATAAACTACTTCTTTGCGAGCCGAAGGCGTGGCAGTTTAGTGTGGCATATTAATTTTTTGGATTGATTCGCTTTGCTCGTAATTGATAAAAGGCTTTTGTTCCCCAATCGTTATTTTGGCGTTTGGGGTATTTTTTTTATAAAAACATTTGTATAATGGTAATAGTACAGGCAAGGGATAGTAGCAACGCCGTAGGCGGACGCGGGGCAAGTTTTGGGTGAGAAGCACACAAAACTTGGTAAGCAAGCGTTCAGCTTGCGTCAAGCGGCTGGAGCGAGAGCGGAATTGCGAATAGCCCGACGGTGAGCACGAAGTGCGAACCGATGCCCCCAAATTATTTTGAATATTGAGGTTATATGAAAAAGAAAGTTGGCGTTTTGGTGAGTGGTGGTGGAACTAATCTTCAGGCTTTGATTGATTTTGAAGCAAAAAATGCAGATTGCCCTTATGAAATTGTTTTGGTTTTGAGTGATCACAAAGATGCGTATGCTTTGGAAAGGGCAAAAAATGCGGGAATTGAAAGTCGGATTGTTAGTCCTTATGCGGTTTTGGGCTCTGATGTTGCAAAGGCTTCGGATCGCGACACAAAACGTCTTGCTGTTTCGGATAAAATTCTTGAATATTGTAAAGATTTTGGTGTTGAAATTATTGTTGAAGCTGGTTGTTTAACAGTTTTGGCTGGTGAAGTTTTGAATGTTTATGCAAACAAAATTATAAACTTGCATCCGGCTCTTTTGCCAAAATTTGGTGGCGTTGGAATGTGGGGGCATCATGTTCACGAAGCAGTAATTGCGGCTGGCGAAAAAGAAAGTGGTTGTACAGTTCATCTTGTAGACAGCGGTTGCGACACTGGAAAAATTTTGATTCAGCGTAAAGTTCCTGTTTTGCCTGGCGACACTCCAGATTCTTTGTATGAACGTATTGCTCCTGAAGAACATGTTGCTATTGTAGAAGGGCTTTGCCTTTTGTGTAAATAATTTTCTGATTTTTTTATGGTAAACACAACGCTTTGTTATATAGAAAAAGACTCTTGTTATTTGATGTTGCATCGTACAAAAAAAGAAAACGATTTGAACAAAGATAAATGGATTGGAATTGGTGGAAAATTTGAACAGGGCGAAAGTCCGTATGATTGTGTAAAACGTGAGGTTTTTGAAGAAACTGGACTTTTGCTTAATGAAGAAAATCTTGAATATCGCGGAATTGTTACTTTTGTTTGTGATGACGATTCTTGCCCTAATGGAATTTTTACAGAATATATGCATCTTTTTTGGTGTAATAGTTTTTCTGGAAATCTTATTAAAAACGATGATTGTGCAGAAGGTGTTTTAGAGTGGGTTTCTAAAGCCAATATGAATACTTTGCCACATTGGGAAGGCGATGAAATATTTTTAGATTTAATTGATAAACGTGTTCCTTTTTTTTCATTAAAACTTGAATACAAAAACGGAGTTTTACAAAAGTCTGTTTTGAATTAAATATTACCCACTTTATACTTCCTCTTTTTTTTGCTATAAATAAGATATGAAAGTTGCAATATTTTTTGGATCAAAATCCGACACAAACACAATGAAAAAAGCTGCTGATATTCTTAAAGAATTTGGTGTAGAATACAAAGCTTTTATTATTTCGGCTCACAGAGCTGGAGCTTTATTAAAAGAAACTGTTGAACAAGTTGAAAAAGACGGTTTTGAAGTTATTATTGCTGGTGCAGGCTTAGCTGCTGCGTTGCCTGGTGTAATTGCTGGTGAAACAACTCTTCCTGTAATTGGTGTTCCACTTGAATGCATTTCTGAAAAGTCAAACGGGCTTGGTGGAATGGATTCTTTGCTTTCTATTGTGCAAATGCCACCTCAAATTCCTGTAGCTACAGTTGGAATTGGAAATGCAAAAAATGCTGGTTATTTGGCTGTTCAAATTTTGGCAATAAAATACCCTGAATTACAGGCAAAATTAAAAGCATTTAGACAAAAACTTGCAGATGATGCAAAAAATACAGGGTTGAATGTTGAATTGTAATAAATTGTCATAAAAATTTGTTATTACATTAATATATAAGTAATTATTTTGTAAAAAGATTGTTAATACAGTATACTAGTAAAATCGAGGATTTTATTTTGAAAAAAGTATTTTTATTAACAATCTTTTTTTCTTTAGTTTTAAGTTTTGGCTTTTCTTTAGAAGAGGCAAAAAAACTTACAATTGAAGATGCTGTAATTTTAGCTGCAGATAACAACATTTCTTTACAACGACAACGAATTTCATTAAACACATTGGAAAAAAAGAAAAATAATTCTTGGAATGGAATTTCTCCTTCTGTAAGTGCAAGTGGTTCCGCTTCTATTCCACTAGAAGATGGTGACATTTCTTACAACTTTTCTGGAAGTGTAAGTATTTCTTTTACCCCCTCATTATTTACTGCAATAAAAACTGCAAAACTTAATTATGAAAATGGGATTACTTCTTATGAAAATGCAGTTCGAACAATAGAAGTAAATGTTAGAAAAGTTTTTTGTAGTTTGTTGTATACAAAAGAAAATATTAGTTTGCAACAAAGAAAATTAGAAACTGCAAAATCTTTGTATGAATCAAATCTTGCAAAATATAACAGAGGGCAACTTTCTGAATTAGATTTGTTAAATTCTCAATATAACTATGAAAGCGTTATTCCAACTTTGCAATCTTTGCAAAATAATTATGAAAATAGCATTGCTACATTTAAACAAACTTTAGGTTTGTCGCAAGATGTTCAGATTGAACTTGTGGGAAACATTGAAGATTATTTGAATATTGGAAAAATTGAAATTAATAAAAGTATTGAAGAAGTTCCTGCAGTAAAAACAATTCTTGCAAATATTGAACTTGCAAAAACAAGCCTTTTGGCAACAAGATTTTCTGCTTGGGGGCCTTCTTTAAGTGCAAGTTATAGTTATGGAAAAGCCGGGACAACTGCTTCTTCTGATTTAAGAACAACAGGAAATTCAATTTCTTTAAGCTTAAGAATTCCTTTAGATGGATTTTTGCCTTGGTCTAATGGAGCTTTGAGTATTGCAAATCAAAAGGCAAATCTTCAAGATTTGGAACTTCAATTAAAAGAAAAAAAAGAATCTGTTGCTTTGGAAATTCAAAACAACATTAAAAATATAGAACAGGCCCAAGCCCAATTAAAAGTATTAGAAAGCAATGTTCAACTTGCTCAAAAAAGATACAATATGACATTAACTGCATATAATCATGGTTCAAAAGATTTGTTAACATTGCAAAATGCTTCGGATGCTTTAATGACCGCAAGAGATAATCTTAATTCTCAAAAAATAAAAATTTTTAGTGCAATTTTAGATTTAGAAAATACATTGGGAGTTCCTTTTGGAACTTTAGGTAAAGAAAATAATTAATTTACAAAATAAAAGGATAAACAAAAATGGAAAAAACTAAAAAAACAGTGATTATTGTTATTTCAATTATTTTAATAACTTTAGTTTGTGTGTTTGCTGTAAATGTAACCAAGAAAAATAAAAAGGGCGGAATGCCTATGGGGTTTGGAGGTGCAAGATTTGTTCCTTCTGCAACTTCTGTAAAAACTGTAATTGCCCAAAATTCTGTTCTTCATGATTATGTTGTTACAAACGGTGAAATTGAAACTCAAAAATCTATTGAAGTTTTTCCTTCTATTGGTGGAAAAGTTGTAGAAATGAAAGTTTCGCTTGGTTCTCCTGTAAAGACTGGTGATGTAATTGCTTACGTTGACCCTTCTGAACCTGGTAGTTACTATGCAAAAAGCCCTGTAACTGCTCCAATTGATGGAAGTATTATTACTTCTCCTGTAAAAACTGGGCAAAAAGTTTCTGTAAATTCTGTAATTACAAAAATTGGAGATATTGAAAACTTGCAGGTTGTTGCAAAAATTCCTGAACGTTATATTGCAGATTTAAGAATTGGTCAAAAAGCTGAAGTTGTTTTAAAAGCTTATCCAAACGATGTGTTTTATGCTAATGTTGTAAGAATTTCTCCTGTTGTTGATCCTGCTTCTAGAACAAAAGAAATTATTCTTAATTTTGATAAAAAATATGACAAAGTAAATGCTGGTATGTTTGCAAAGGTAAAACTTTTTACTCTTGATTACGATGGATATCCAGTAATTGAACAAGATGCGTTTGTTAATAATAATGATGATTTATTTTTGTATGTTGTAAAACCTGATAGTACTGTTGAAAAAAGACAGGTTGTTCGTGGACAAAATGTTGATGGCTATTACCAAGTGATTGAAGGGGTAAAACCAGGTGAAGTTGTTGTTGTTGAAGGTATGCTTACTTTGTTTGAAGGTGCTGAAGTAAAAGATCTTTCTGGAAATGTTGCTCCAAAAGTAAAAGATGATGCTGAAAAATCAAAAGGTAATTTGCCACCAAAGGATGCTAAGCAAGAAAAGAAATAATGGTTATTGGTGTTGTGCGCAAGGAGTATGGAGCCAGACGCAACTTTTGTTGCGGAGCCACTTGCCTTTTGGCAAGGGCTGAGCGTTAGCGAATGGCGGAACACTCCGGTTTACAAAAACTCTGAAAGAAGTTTTTGTAAATGCGCCCAAAATCCTATTTTTTTGAGGAAAAGTTATGAGTTTAAGTAGAAAAACATTGGAACATCCAGTTTTAATTTTAATGATATTTGCATTGGTAGGAATTCTTGGAATTTTTACTTTGAGTAATGTTGCCATTGCTCTTATGCCAGAAACTGAAAATCCATTTTTGATTGTTTCAACTTCGTATCCAAATGCGGGCCCTGAATCTGTAGAAAAAACTATTACTAAGCCAATTGAAAGTGCGGTAATGAGTGTAAATGGTTTGAAAAAACTTTCTTCTACTTCGAATGAAGGTTCTTCTTCTGTGCAAATGGAATTTGAATATGGTACAAATCTTGACGAAGCTGTAAATGATATTCGCGATAAACTTGATAGAGTAAAACGTGGGTTGCCAGATAATGCTAGTACACCTACTATTTTGCGTTTTAATTCTGATTCTTCGGAAATTATGCGCATTTTGATTTCTGGTAACAGATCTACCGATGAATTAAAATCTATTGCAGAAGGTTCTGTTGTTGGTATTTTGGAACAGGCGGACGGTGTAGGTGAAGCTGCGGTTTATGGAGGGCGATCTGCTCAAGTAAATGTTTTGTTAGATCAAAACAGAATGGCGGCGTATGGGTTTACAATTCCAACAATTACTGGTGCACTTTCTAGACAAAATTTGGAGCTTGGTGGTGGAAAAGTTCAAGATGGTGAACGTAATTATGTTGTTCGCACAATGGGGGAATTTAACAGTATAGAACAAATTGCTGATACTGTTATTTCTACTGTGAATGGTTATAGTATTCGTTTGAGTGATGTTGCGGATGTTTCTCTTGGTTTTGCAGAAACTACTTCGGAATCTTTTATTAATGGTAAAAAAGGTGTTTACATTAATATTATTAAGCAGTCTGGTGCAAATACTGTAAGTGTTGCAGACAAAGTTTATGAAAAAATTGAACAGGCAAAAACTGTTTTACCTTCTGATGTAACTATGGAAATTTTGTCTGATAATACTACTTCTATTCGTGAAACAATTAATACTCTGATTGAATCTGCTTGGCAAGGTCTTGTGCTTGCTGTAATTATTTTGTTTATCTTTTTGCAAAACTTTAAATCTACAATAAATATTTCAATTTCAATTCCACTTTCTATTATTGTAACGTTGTTTGCAATGAGCATGTTTGGAATTACTTTGAATATGATGACATTAACTGGTCTTATTCTTGGGGTTGGTATGATTGTAGATGCTTCTATTGTTATGATAGAAAACATTTATGCATACAGGCAACGTGGGGCGCGTCCAAAAATTGCAGCTATTTTAGGTTCCCAGGAAATGTTAATGTCTGTTGTTTCTGGAAACTTAACTACTATTTGTGTATTTATTCCGTTTATTTTCTTTATGAAAGATTTGGGAATGATGGGGCAAATGTTTAAAGATGTAATTTTTACAATTGTAATTGCATTGGTTTCTTCATTGCTTGTTGCAGTTTTTCTTGTACCTGTTTTGGCTGGAAAATTTTTGCCTCTTACAAATCGTAAAGAAAAACCTGTAAAAAGTAGTTTCTTTAAAGCTTTGTACGGTTTTTTCCAAGTTGTTATCAATAAAGTAACAAAAGTTTATTCAAAATTATTGAAAGTAGCCTTAAAAAATAGGGCTGTTACAATTACGGCTTCGCTTTGTGTACTTGTTTTTTCTTTGTCGTTGGTGCCAACAATGCAGATTAATATGATGCCAGGTGGCCGCGATGATTCTGTTCAGTTAAATATTAATTTAGCAATTGGTTCTACGTTTGAAGAAACTAAAGCTGTTGTTCTTGCAATGGAAAAATATGTTAATGAAGAATGTAAAGGTATTAAGAGTTTAACAACCTCTATTGGTGGACGAAATACTCACCGTGGATCTATTAATATTGCTTTACCTCCAACTGATGAACAAATTGATTCTGCTATGGATATGCAAAATAAATTAAGAGTTCATTTTGATGAATTTCCTGGTGTTAGATTTACTTTCCGAGGTGGCTTCCGTAGTCAAATGATGGGTAATGATATTGATATTACTTTGCGCTCAGATGACCTTGATGCAATGCTTGATGTTGCGGATAGAATTTCTGAAGTGATTTCTGATAATCCAGAATGTGGCGAACCTTCTATTTCTATGGATAAAGGTCTTCCTCAGGTTGAAGTTGTAATTGACCGCGACCGCGCATACTCATTTGGCGTTGACGTAACAACTGTCGCGCGAGAAATAAATTATGTTGTAAACGGAACTAATGCCTGTGTTTATAGAAGCAATGGTAAGGATTATAATGTTGTAGTTTCATATCGTCCAGAAGACCGTAAGAAACTTGAAAACCTTGAAGAAATTTATGTTCGTGGGGCAAATGGTATGGTAAGTGTTGCAAACTTTGCCTCTTTGGAAAAAGGATTTGGCCCTGTTTCAATTAGACGCGAAAGTCAAAAACGTATTTTGCACGTTACTGCAGGAATTTTAACAACAACTAATGCAAACGTAGTTGAACAGCAAATTAAAGATGCTATTGCAGAATCATTTGTTATTCCAGAACAAGTAATTGTTAGTTACGAAGGTTCTTGGAGCAACACAATGAGTCAATTTGGATTCTACGGAAAAATTGCACTTATGGCAATTTTGCTTGTATTTGGTGTTATGGCAGCAACTTATGAAAGTTTTAAAGCTCCATTAATCAACCTTGCAACTATGCCATTCCTTGTAATTGGTGTAATTTTAATTTACAAAATTTCTGGGCAAGCAATTTCAATTATGTCTATGGTTGGTGTAATTATGCTTATTGGTATTGTTGTAAACAACGGTATTATTTTGGTTGACTACACAAACTTGCTTGTTGGCCGTGGATATGAATTAATGGATGCTTGTTGGCAGGCTGGTGTTAGCCGTTTCCGCCCTGTTTTGATGACAACTTTAACAACTATTTTAGGTATGCTTCCAATGTGTTTTGCAACTGGCGGGCAGGCAATGATGGTTCAGCCAATTGCGGTTGCTGTTGTTGGTGGGTTAATTTCCAGTACATTTGTTACATTGCTTATTATTCCAGTTTTGTATAGTTTGGTAATGAAACAAAAAGCAAAGAAAAAAAGTGCTATTGAGGTAAAATATGATGTATAGAATTGAAATTATTTCTAATCAATCTGTTCAAGATGATATTGTAGAACTTTTGGAACAAGAAATTACAAATGTTCAATATTCAATTTTACCTGATGTACAAGGACGTGGTTCTAATTCTAAAAAACTTGGTGATACTGTTTGGCCAGAAATGAACTTTATTTTGTTTGTTTATGCAGAAGAAGCCGAAGCAAAAAAAATTAAAGCTATTATTGAAGCTGTTCGTGCAAAGTTTCCAAGTGAAGGAATTTCTATGTTTGTTACGCAAGGTGTGGAAATATAATTTAGAATTCAGAAGTTGATGAAGGTATGTGTCCCAGATTTGAGAAGGAAACTTCATTCTCGGGGTTGTGTTTTATATCATTCTGAGTCTGTGTTTAATGTCATTCTCGACTTTGTGTTTTATATCATTCTCGGGCTTGCCCCGAGAATCTTACAAGGTTGTTTTACTATTTTCCATTACTACAACGCGGAGTTGGTCTTCTAAGTCTGTAAAGATTTCTGTTTTAAAATCATAAGTTTTTGCAATTTGGGAAGTTTCTTTTGCGTTGTATTCACCAGTTTCCATTAAAATAATTCCTCTTGGTGAAAGATGTTCTTTGCTTTGGGGAATTAAGTTTCTGATTATTTCTAGTCCGTCATCTTTTTCTTTCCCATCTGCAGTTTTTGCTCTTTCGCCAAAAAGTGTAATGTCACCGTCTAAGGCTAAAACAGGTTCGTTGCGTCCGTCTTGCAAGAGTTCTTTTACCATTGAATGTGGAATGTATGGTGGATTTGTAAGAATTACATCGTAACTGTATTGAATATTTTCAAAAAGATTAGATTGAATAAAATGCAAATTGTAAAGTTCGTCTTTTGTGCATAAAAGTTCTGCATTCTTTTTTGCAATGGAAAGAGCTTTTTGTGAAATATCAACAAGTGTAAATTTTGGCATTTTAGAAAGTGGAATTTTGTACGTGTCAATTAATGTTCTAAAAACGGAAATTGCAATGCAGCCACTTCCTGTGCACATATCGCAAATTGTGAGAATTTTATTTGGATTTTCTTCTATTTTTGAATATATAAAATCTATTGCCTTTTCAACAAGAATTTCTGTGTCTGGTTTTGGAATTAAAACATCTGGTGTTACATAAAAATTGTAGCCATAAAATTCTTTTTGATTTGTAATGTATGCAATTGGAAGTCCTGTTTTTCTTTTTTCAATTGCAGTTTCTAAAAAGTTTTGTTGTTCTTGTGAAAGAAGTTTTTCTTTGTTCAAAAGGATTTGAGTTTTATTTAATTTTAAAAAATGTTCTAGCAAAACTTGAATGTCTAAATCTGGAGAAGGTGAGTTTTGTAATTGATTTTTTGCATAAGATTTAAATTCTTGAATTGTCATTATTAGTCAGCAATTATTGTCATTATCGGGCTTGACCCGATAATCTACCCCGACAATTCCAATACTCCCCGGCACAAGGCCGAGGATGACAGTGTTTTAGAAATCAGCGAGTTTTGGGGCACGTGGGAAAGGAATTACATCACGAATGTTTTCCATTCCTGTTATGTAACGAATTAAGCGTTCAAAACCAAGTCCAAAACCTGAGTGTGGAACTGTACCAAAACGACGAAGGTCTAAGTACCAATCGTAATCTTTTGGTTCAAGTCCTAAAGATTTAATGCGTTCCAAAAGAACGTCATAGTTTTCTTCGCGTTCAGAACCGCCAATCAATTCACCAATTCCAGGAACTAAAACGTCAACAGCTTTTACTGTTTTTCCGTCTTCGTTAAGCTTCATATAGAAAGCTTTAATTTCTTTTGGATAGTTGTAAACCATTACAGGACCTTTGAAAACTTTTTCTGTAAGATAGCGTTCATGTTCTGTAGCAATATCACAACCCCAAAATGGTTTATATTCAAATTTTACTTTGCCATCAGCAGCATCTTTTTCCAAAATTTCAATTGCTTCTGTATAACTAATGCGTGTAAATTTTGCGTTTGCAACTGCTTTTAGACTTTCAATTAAACCTGGTTGAATGCGTTTGTCAAAGAAAGCTAAATCTTCCTGACATTTTGTTAAAGCCCAGTTCAAAAGATATTTTACAAAATCTTCTTGAATGTCCATATTGTCGTCCAAATCATAGAAAGCCATTTCTGGTTCAATCATCCAGAATTCAGCC
>JAEIGA010007517.1_pt1 | contig 16539 bp, 19 predicted proteins | sample 9270691 | NCBI WGS metagenome assembly JAEIGA01 (sample SAMN17057246, study PRJNA624740) | gut metagenome | biome: biome; isolation source: fecal sample | host: Bos grunniens | place: China: Xizang | collected 2019
ACTTTAAAAACTGTTTCACAGCCGAAGATGTAAAGAAGACATACTACGAATGGACTAAAAAATTGCATCCCGACAATGGTGGAAATGCAAGTGACTTCATATCCATGCGTAACGAATATAAAATAGCATGGAAGATGTACAAGGACACACACAAAAATAAAGCTGGTGAAACATGGGAAGAAACCAGCACCAGCAAACAAGCAACCGAAGAAAATGGTACAATCTATGCTGATATAATAGACAAAATCATTTTCTATCAAAATATCAATATAGACATATGTGGTTGTTTCATTTGGATAACTGGTAACACCTATCCATACAAAGACAACCTCAAAGACATAGGCTTTAAATGGAGCAAAGACAAAAAGTGCTGGTTTTACACCGATAAAATCTTTCACCGAAAGACAACCTATAAACCATCACTTGATGAAATAAAAGAGATGTACGGAGATGAAAAAATTCACACCAGTAACAAAGTTATCGGATAAAACTAAACACCAAAGGAAGTGAACATTCACAAAGTGTTCACTTCCAGTTCACAGAATGTACACACCGATATAATATCATATAATCATCGAAGGGAGATAACAAACATGATAGGATTTACACTACTTGGATGTGGTTCGGCTTTGCTGGTATATTACATCACAGTAAAAATCATAGACCACTACAACAAGCTATATCCATACATAAGTAAATACAGATTTGACTGGTGTGATTATTACACCATAGAACAAGCACTTGAATATATCAGTGACAGCATGAACATATCATTAAAACAGTTTTACAAAACATACAACTATACAATAGTATCTACCGAAGAATATTACACAATCAAAATAACAAGGAGAGATTTCACATGACATTCAAACAAATAACCTTAGACATAGTTTCGGACATAATCCAATCACTAAACTATCTCTACACTAGTTGGTCTGTCGGATTACTTCACAGTGACAAAGACCACATGATAATACTATTCGATTCACTCACCAGCGAAGTAGAATACACAATCACAATAGCATACCGTCAAGACGGAATACTTTTCAGCAACGACAGAAACAATGACAGAATGACATTCCAGTGGAACAATATACGCATCACATCACAGTTATGGTGGAACATGAACTTAAACAAATACCTATACCACCTATCCACCCTTACAAAATAGCTTGCTGATTTCCTCTTATATACATATTTTTTCACTGCCTTGGATGCTGGTTGACTTGGGGAAATGGTAGTTCCAAGAGTTCAGCACATAATCATAACTGAACTGGGGCAAACAGTTTAAAACACTGTGAACCTCTTGAACGTTCGAATCGTTCACCAGCACTTAGATGTTTCACATGAAACATCCGTTCATACTACAAAACAAATATAAAAAAGAAAAGGAGAAAAAAGAGTATGAGAACAACAATTATTAGAACATTTAATGGACAGAAGGTAACAGCGAAGGTAGTTAACATCGCAGAAGAGAAGGTTGAAACAAAGGAGTTCACAATTCCAGTTGCAATCAACGACAATGACAAACTTCTCAAGAACATTAAGAAGTCATTCGAAACAGATGACACAAAGATTCTTTCAATCGTAAAAGCAGAAGCATTTGAAGACGTTTATGAAATCTCAATCGAAGACTTCCTCAAGTACGCACACAAGGTAGACCCAAAGGATGTAGCAGAGAAGACAAAGACAGCAAAGGAAGAGAAGACTTCCAAGTAATCCATCACATCAACAAAGAATGTTTCATGTGAAACATCAACCAACTGGTACATGAGCACAGGCACTTACACCAGCAGAAACAACACCCTATGTTTCATGTGAAACATTCTTAATCATCATAATAGTTACACTTACAACTGAATAAAGAATTCAACTACCAACATCAAATCAAATCACAAAAGGAGATTAAAAATTATGGCAAAGAACACAGAGAACACAGAGAGAACATATTCAGCAAAGATATTATCATCACATGGAGTTGAACTTACAAAGAAGGAACAGTTAGCACTTACAATCGGAGATAACAGTGTTGCACTGGATGCAGAAGCCGAGAATGGTTCATTCGTTATCACAAACATAAGAGGATATGTAGTTCTTGGAATTCACAATGACAAGGCTAACGGAGATAAGGATTACACCAAGTACATCATTCTCACAGATAACGGAAATTACTCCACTGGTTCAGAATCTTTCATGAACACATTCATTGACATTTTCGAGAACATGGAAGATGAAACAGACTGGGGCATTGAAGTTATCCGCAAGCCAAGTAAGAACTACAACGGAAAGTATTTCCTCTCATGTACAGTAGTATAAACAAATAAAACTTCACAAGGGCTGGTTATTCCAGCCCTTTATTTTTTCCAAAGGGGGAAACGTGAATGGCTACACGCAAAAGATTAACACCGATACAAAAAGCCTATCAACAGCAAGTAAAACGTATCAGCAAAGAACTCACCGAGTTACGCAAGCTAGGTAGACCCGTAAACCAGTTAGAGAAGGAACTCAAACAGCTTGCAAGTAAAAGACCAACCAGCAAGGGAGTGCAGAAACTTAAACAAGAATATTCCAAGCGTAAACTGGAACATAAAGCTGGTCTTATCCGAGAAGGAAAGAAACTCACAACCAAAGAACAATACCAAGCTAAACGTGAACAGCGTTGGGAGAAACAGCGACAGCAATACGAAGCAAAGAAGCAAGCCAAGGAACAGCGTAAACTTCAAAAGGTAAAAGGTTACTGGGATGAACATTTACCCGAGATTGTAACCACACCGAAGCAACCACTACCAGTACCCGAAGGACAACCACCAAGGATGCAAGACCTAGTTATAGACCGCATGAATAACATGATTAAAGACACTGGAACAAATGGAGCAAAGATATTAGAAGACCTACTCAAGAAGGAGATAAAAAAGTATGGTAAAAATGCGGTAACTGGTGCACTTGAACAGTTACCAAAAGAATACATAGAAGAAATGGAAACAGTTATCAAATACGAACAAGCTAAAGACCAAAATTCAAAGACAATGCGAAAGATAGCCGAAGCAATTAAATCCGAAATCCTTAACCCATCCGAACGCAAAGACATAGCAAACTCAGCAGATGAAGAGGAAGAGTATGGCTAAACAAAGTCCACCGAGATATTTCTCAGCAGATTTTGAAACGACAGTATACGAAGGGCAAACCTATACAGAAGTATGGGCAAGTGCTATGGTTGAGTTCAATACGGAAGAGGTTTCTATCAAACATTCAATAGATGAATGGTTCAAAGAAGTATATGATTTAAGTCGCAAAGACCACCTAATAATATACTTCCACAACTTAAAATTTGATGGTTCATTCATTCTTCCGTACTTACTCACAAAGACAAAACTAGAACCAGCTTATAACAAGCACCGAGATAGTGAGTTCGATGGTGAATGGATGAAAGATAATCAGATGCCAAACAACAGTTACAAATACAGTATTTCAGACAGAGGACAATGGTATACAATCACAATCAAACTTAACAAACACATAGTAGAAATCAGAGATAGCTTAAAACTCTTACCATTTTCGGTAGAGGAAATAGGAAAATCATTCAAGACCAAGCACCAAAAATTGAGCATGAAGTACGAAGGTTTCCGTTATGCTGGATGCCCCATCACCGAAGAGGAAAAGACCTACATAGCCAATGACGTTTTAGTAGTCAAAGAAGCGTTGGAGTTCATGTTCTCACAAGGACACAATAAACTCACAATAGGTTCATGTTGTCTATCCGAGTTCAAGGCTACAATGGACAAAGAGGATTACAAGAACTTCTTCCCCGACTTATCCACAATCTATGTGAACACCAAGAAGAATGAAATGTATGAATCAGAGTTCAGCAAATCAGTTCTTGAAGGACACTACAACATAGACACATACTTACGTTCAAGTTATAAAGGTGGATGGTGCTATGTTAGACCCGAGTTTGCAAACAGAATCATACACAAAGGACTAACCCTAGACGTTAACAGTTTATACCCAAGTGTAATGAGTGGACAGCACAACAAGCCTTACCCGATAGGATTACCGACATATTGGAAGGGGAACTACATTCCAGCAGAAGCATTAGCAGAATCAAAATACTTCTTTGTAAAGATACGAACTAGATTCAAGCTAAAGCCGAACCACTTACCATTCATACAGATAAAAGGTTCATGGTTCTATAAGGGTAACGAGTGCTTAACAACATCGGACATATATAATCCGAAGGATGGTAAATACTATGATTGCTACATAGACATAGACGGAAACAAACAACCAGCAATAGTAGAACTAACACTAACACAGACAGACTACGACTTATTCCTAGAACACTATGATGTATCAGACTTTGAGATAATAGACGGAATGTATTTCCAAACAATCAAAGGTATATTTGATATGTACATTGACAAGTATAAGAAAATCAAAATGACTTCCAAAGGTGCTATGCGACAGCTTGCAAAGTTGTTCCTTAATAACCTCTATGGTAAGATGGCTACAAACAAGAACAGTTCATTCAAGTATTGTTACATGAACCAAGAAGAGAACACTTTAGGATTCATTGACATAATCGCTTACGAAAAGCGTGCTGGTTACATTCCAATCGGTTCAGCAATAACCAGTTATGCAAGAGAGTTCACCATAAGGACAGCACAAAAGAACTACAAATACTTTATCTATGCAGACACAGACAGCTTGCACTTATGTACCGATGATTTGAGCAAAGTCAAGGGAGTTAAGCTACACGAATCAGAGTTCTGTTGTTGGAAGTGTGAAACATTTTGGGATGAAGCAATCTTTGTACGACAGAAGACATACATTGAGCACGTCACACATGAAGACTTAGAACCAGTAGAGAAACCATATTACAACATTAAGTGTGCTGGTCTTCCAAAGAAAGCAAACAAACTTTTGAATCTATCAATGACACAAGATTTTGAAGACAACGAAGAATTTATAGCAGACCTTAAACCAAATCAATTAGAGTGGGCAAAGACAAAGAGAACAATAACAGACTTCAAAGTAGGATTAACAGTTCCAGCATCCTTGAAAGCAAAACGAATAGAAGGTGGAACAGTTCTCATTGACGGAGATTATATTATGAGATAGGAGAACAATATGGAAATTTTAAACACATCAAAAGACTATATTCCAGTTGTACAAGTTGACAATGGTGAATGTTTTATACTAGAAGGATTCACATATATTAAAACAGACCGAGCAGATAAATGTGCTTGCACCGTTGACGTTGTAAAACTTTTTAATGGAGCAAAGGAAACTCTTCCTTATGAGTGCAGAGTTAGAGTAGTAGAAGTAACAGCAATAATCGGAGAAACACCAAGAACATTACAAGAGAAAGGATTGATATAATATGATACACGCATCCTCACATGGAAATCAGACAAGTGTAGAATTAACAGGAACAGCGGAAGACTTAACATTAGAACTTGTACATATTCTAACAGGGTTCAAGAACAAATTAATTAAGGGTAGCTTTAAGTTACCCGAAGAAGAAGCAAATAAATTTATGACTAGCATATTCTTTAAAGCTATGACATTAGATGATGTAGGAGAACTTGAGCATGATGAAACTTAGATATTTTTTAAAGTATTACTTTCACCTATCTTTTACAGATAGGTGTAAGATGTTATACTACAAATGGATTAAAGGTGTATGCCGAAGACCTTGTATCACTTGTAACTACATGGATGATTGCTGGATTAATCTAATAGCAGAATTGGAAGACCAAGCACGCATTAAAGACCAGCTTAAAAGAGAAGCAAAGGAGCATGATGAATGTTAGCATTTATAACAATGATATTGATAATCATATTATGTATGGTTATATCGGAGGATTTAGATGACAAATAACGCATTGAAAAGAAAACATTTACCGAAGAAAAGTAGACACTGGAAACTTATAATAAACATTCACCTTTCAGACAAAGAACTTGAGTATGCATTTGAAGATGTAAAAGCAACAGCAGAATTAATTAATAGACTTATGAACAATGTTATAGACAGATATACAGAGTACACAAACGAACACAGACCCGAGTGGTGGAAACTATGAAATATAAATCAAAAAGGGATAGCCTATTGGTTATCCCTTTTCTTTACATATATCAATATCCTTTGGAGATTGAAAGCGGGGTGTGTGCCCCGAGTTCCTATATGGCACTATATTCCAAGTTCACACCCACATAGAACAGTCCAACCAGCAACAAAGGTTGATACCTAATATGAAATACTTTTAATCAATGCTTCTTTGCATTGAAGGTTCTTAAATCGGAAACATCCGTTCTTGAAATAGAATTTAAAATCAGCAAGAACAAAGTCATTTCTTTTAAGCATTATATAATTAATCTTAAAGTCCTCAGTTGTAACACTGATTCTCAATGGGAATGTTTCATCAACACTTGTACCACAATACATGATACCTTGTTCATAATATTCCCTAACTCCATAATCCCTACCATTATATCTAAGAGTACACACATACCTACTATGTCCAGTAGGGTTCTCAATGAAACTCTTGTTATCATTCAGATAAATACCTTGTGCACCATAATCAACATAACGATTACCCGAGAACGCTTTATTAAATCCACTCTCTTTTTGTGCGTTACTTGCACTCTCATTATATCCTTGTTCTAAAACAAATCCATGTCCTCTTAGGAACTTAGTCTTAGTGCTCAATCTTTCAGCAATTCCCATTTCAAGATAATATGGATTCAGCAAGGTAACTGGATTACCAACCATGATTACTGGAACATACCGAACTTGTTTTCCTTGTCCTCTTGCGATAGAAGTATGCACGCTTATAAACTTCTTGACTTCATCCGAACAGTAATGATTTGTTTCACTTTGAAATTCATCGAAGTAAAGTAAATCAACATCGGAGAAAAAGTGTGACATTTTCTTAATACTATCAGCACAGTTCAAAGGTAAAGCATAGCCACAGCTGATACCATCAAGGAACAGTTCATGGAAGTGTCCATTATCCCTTGGTTCACTTTCCAGTTCGTGACCGCTAAAGAACAACGCTCCAATATCCTTGAAGAACTTTTCGGCTACATCATCCAGTTCATCCTTGAAACGATAGATTAAACCGAACTTCCTAATCTTCTTGTTCAGAAATCTATTCACACAGAGCCTACTATAATATGTAGTTTTTCCACCAGTACGATTTGTCGTGACCATGAATATTTCGGGAACATTCCCATCCAAATCTTTCATACTCAGAAGTTGTGTACCATCATAATACTGTTGTTCCATGCTTCACCTCTCACTATGTATACATATGAAAATGTGCTCATATGTATATCTGTATAATTAATTATATCAAAAAACACTTGACAAATCAATATTGTTCACAGAATATTCACATATGAATATTGATAAATATGTTCATATGTGGTACAATCTGTGTATAAAATATGAAGAAAGGAGTGATGATATTGGATTGGGTTTCACTTATCAGTTCACTTGGGTTTCCAGTAGTTTGTTGTATTGCTATGGCATGGTATGTAAAGTTTCAGACAACCAGTTATAGGGATGATGTAAAGGAACTCCAACGAGAACACAAGGATGAAATCGCAAGTGTGACAGAAGCGTTAAACAATAACACACTTGTTCTTCAAAAGTTATGTGACAAACTAGATGCCGATAATGTATTAGAAGGAGAAGAGTAATGACATGGCACGCAAAACAAAGATATGCTTATGGTAGAACAGATGCAGAAGCATATGATAATTGCGTTGAAGTTTGGAATACTTTAGGTTCGTTGGGTTGGACACTTAATGCTGTTTGTGGATTACTTGGAAACCAAGAATATGAAAGTGGTTACAACCCATGGAGATGGGAGAGTGATGATGTATTACCACACAACTCACCACTTATTCCATCATCAAGAGTACATGGTTATGGATTATTCCAGTTTACACCATCGGGTAAATATATTCTTGACCCGAACGCACAAGCATATCCCGAGTATGCACCAAACTTCTTAGACCAAGCTGGTCTTCCAACAGACGGAATTGCTCAGTTAAGATTTATGAATGATTACGCTGATTATTATTCAACCTCAGCATATCCGTTATCATTTTCACAGTTTAAAGTTTCAACAGAAACACCCGAATACTTAGCTGGTGCTTGGGTTTATAACTATGAAAGACCAGCAGACCCTAGTGCAACAATAGCTGGTCGTAGAGAATCCGCTAGATATTGGTTTCAAGTGTTACAAGGTTTACCACCTATTCCGCCTATTCCACCAACACCTACTGGTTCAAGTAAGTTCAAGTGGTGGTTGTATTGTAGAAGGAGATTCTAGTATGAAAATTAATGACGAAGGAATTAAATTAATCAAGTCATTTGAAGGATGCAGATTGAACGCATACCTAGACCCAGTTGGTATATGGACAATAGGATATGGACACACCAAAGGGGTAAAGAAAGGGCAGACGATTACGGAAGAAACCGCAACCATCTACCTTAAAGAAGATTTAACTGAATCAGAAAACGCTGTTAACAAATGGATGAACAAATACTCATTCAACAGTAATGAGTTCTCCGCACTTGTATCATTTACATTTAACTGTGGTGCTGGTTCATTAAATAACTTAGTCAAGAATGGTGCTAGGACTAAAACAGAAATAGCTAAGTACATTACCCTTTACAACAAAGGTGCTAATGGAAAATACTTGGAAGGACTTGCCCGAAGAAGAAAAGCTGAAAAGGAACTCTTCTTGAAAGAGGTAAGCGAAACAATTAACGATCCAGTTGCACCACAATTATCAGACGATACCCTATACGATGTAGCTGTTGCTGTTTGTAAGGGATTGTACGGAGATAATTACGAAAGAGTGACCGCACTCACTAAAGCTGGTTATGATGCAAAAGCGGTGCAGAAAGAAGTTAATCGAATTTGGAGATTCGGTTATATTCTAGGACAGACTTATACTGTTCATGTTGGTTCATTCCTTAATATCCGCAACTTACCGAATTTTGACCAGTCAAATATAGTTGGTAAGATTAAGGGTGGAAAGACAATTACACCGAAAGATATTATCCGAAGGGGTGATATTATATGGATGTATAACGGACAGGGTTGGTGTTGTGCTAGGAGTGGAAATGTTACCTACATTTTTTAAAAATGAAAGGAGTAAGTATGGCAGTTAAGTTGAAGGATGAACTGATAAATTCCTTAAAAGAAATAATCGGTGATTCAACAGATGATAAGGCACTTGCGTTCATTGAAGATGTTACCGATACATTCTCAGATTTTGAAACAAAGTCAAGTACAGATTGGGAAAAGAAGTACAAGGAGAATGATGAAGAGTGGAGAAGAAAATATAAAGAAAGATTCTTCAACACCGAAGTAGATGAATCCAATGAAGGTAAACCAAAGGATTCAATCTTACCCGAAAACAATGACAATTCACCGAAGACATTCGATGAATTATTTAAGACAGAGTAAAGGAGATTTGATATGCCTAGAAGAATAGCTAATAGCGTACTTAACGCTAGTACAATAGACATTCTCAATGTCATTCGTCAGAACGCTTCACTTGAATATCAGAACGCTGTTCCAGCGGTTATAACTGAAAATGATATTCCAAAGGTTGGTGATATTATTTATGGTACACCAGCGTTCGCAAACTATTTTGTTAATGCACTTCTTAATAGAATTGCACTTGTAAGAGTTAAGAGTGCTAACTTCTATAATAAGTATGCAGACCTTAAAAAGGGATACCTTGAGTTCGGTGAAACTGTTGAAGAGGTATTCGTAAATATTGCTAAAGCTAGAGAGTTTAGCGTTGAGAAAGCAGAGAGCAGAGAGTTCAAGAGAACACTTCCCGATGTTAGAACAGCTTTTCATTCAATGAACTATCGTGTGCAGTACCCAATTACGATACAGGATGAAGACCTCAGACAGGCTTTCCTCAGTATGGATGGAGTGCAGGATTTAATAGCACGAATTGTAGATTCACTTTATGTTGCTAATGAGTATGACGAGTTTCTTCTGTTTAAGTACCTTATGATTAAGGCTATAACAAAAGGAAAGATGTACCCAGTTGGAGTTGATGTAAGTGATATTAAGAACGCTGGTATTAAGTTCAGAGGTATAAGTAATACTCTTGAGTTTATGAACACAAAGTATAACGCTAATGGTGTTCACACTGTTACCGATAAAAGTGCACAGCAGATTTTCCTTGATGCTTCATTCGATGCTCAGTACGATGTTGGTGTTCTTGCATCCGCTTTCAACATGGATAAGGCAGACTTCATGGGAAGAAGAAGACTTATTGATGATTGGACAACTTTTGACAATGAGAGATTTGAAGTTATCCGAGCTGGTAGTGACCAAATTGAACCAGTTACACAGGCAGAACTTACACTTATGGCAGACGTTGTAGGTGTACTTGTAGATGAAGAGTGGTTTCAGGTTTACGATAACCTTACTAGATTCACTGAAACATATGTTGGAAGTGGTATGTATTGGAATTACTTCCTCAACGTTTGGAAGACAGTTTCAAGTTCACCATTCAGTAACGCAGTTGTGTTTGTAAAGTCTAGTGCTACTCCAACAGCACCGGTTTCTCTTACTGGTACAGTTACTAATGTTGATACAGCTACTAATATTATTGTTGCAACTATCGAGATTGCAGACCCAAGTGGACTTGGATTCGGTAACTTTGAATTCATTCAGACAGAGGATGCAACCGAGAAGGGAATTGCTGTTCAGAGATATGGAACAATAATTGTTGGTGCTAATGTTGACACAACAACTGTTACGGATGTTGACCTTGAAGTTGTAGTTGGTGGTACAAGCTACTTTGCAACTGTTAACATTGTTGAAACAGAAGCAACCGTTGAAGGAGAAACAGTTACTACTCCGTCAGACCTTGTGGTTGGAACAACAATTACGTTCTCACCAGCTAATGGCTGATAGATAGTGTGGATTGATAAGAGATAGGGAGTTGAAATATACTCCCTATCCCACATCATATAGGAGATAAATGTATGGCTTATATAACACCGAATAATAGAATATTGCTGTTACATAATGTTCCAATGGATATGGAATATGAGAATACTATGTGGTGGATTGACCAAGCTACTCAGACAAGTACAATGCAGAGTTTTACAAAGTACACTTGTGCTCCAACTACTTATCAGAGAGTTAATAAAAATACTGTTAGAGTAGAGCACAATGCTGATACATTATATGATGTTAATTATATGATGTTTCAGAATACCAACTTTGGAAACAAATGGTTCTATGCTTTTGTTGAAAAGATTGATTATATTAATGATGCTGTTAGTGAACTCACTTATAGGATAGACGAGATACAGACTTGGTATTTTGATTTTACTCCAATGTATAGTTATGTAGAAAGATGCCACAGTGCAACTGATAGCATTGGTGATAATATTGTAGCTGAACCAATACCAACTGGTGAATATGTTGTTCAAGATTACGATGCTGTTGATGAATTAAAACCTCTTTGTGTAATTATTCAGTATGTTGATACAGATTCACAAGACACACATTTACATATTGTAGATGGTGTACCTAGTGGAACAAGACTTAAATGCTTTCCAATAGACACCGCTACTGGTAGAGAGAACGCAAAAACATTCTTGGATAGTTATATTCAACAGCCCGATTCTATTGTTGCTATGTATGTTGCACCTAGCACAATCGTAACACATGATGGAATATTTCCTATTCCCGATACTGGTAAAAATTTAGACCAGTTTGGCGGTTATCCAATATCAATTCCAAACATATTACCTATTTCAACATCATCAACATTAAATGGATATAGACCTAAGAATAATAAGATGTACACATATCCATATAATTTTATCACAATAGCAAATAATAATGGTGGAAGTGCTACATATAGATATGAGTTCTTTAATAATTTAACAGCAGACTTTTTTATTGATGTAACAGCTTCACCACCAGTTGCATTGAAATTATATCCGTTAAATTATAAAGGTTGCTATAATCCTAATGAAACTGAAACGTTAACAAATAAAACTAGATTTACATTTGAACCACTTGGATTAGATGGTTTTCCTATGTGTTCATGGAACGCTGATTACTTTAAAGCGTGGTTAGCACAGAACACAATTCCTATGGCTATTGGTATAGATAAAGCTGGTGTTAATACAGCTTATCAAGTTGTTGCTGGTAGGGTAAAAAATCCTACTCCATATGTAGCTAGAAATTTAATCAATAGTGTGCTAGATGTTGCCAATGATATTTACTCAGCAAGTATTCACGCTGATATTATTAAGGGTAACACAATGAGCGGTAACGTGAATATTGGTGCTAGTACACACAGTATGCAAACATTTTTCTATGCTAGGACTAGTGTAAACGCTATGCAAGCTGAAATAATAGATAGCTTCTTTAGTCGTTTTGGATATGCTCAGAATAAAGTAATGTTACCACCTAGACACAATCGTTCACAGTTTACATATGTAAAGACAGTTGGATGTAAAATAAGTGGTTCTATTCCATGTGATAGTGAAGCTATAATATGTAAGGCTTTTGATGATGGAATAACTTTTTGGACAAATATTCAGAATGTAGGTAACTATGTAATAAACAACGGACTATTAACTTAGTGGAAAGGAGAAGAAAGTGGGAAGAAAAAAGACTAACTTCTCTACCAGCTTGAGAGATAATATGTACCTTTATTGGTTCTATTATGACAGGCTGAAAGAGTTAGCTATTAGTTCATTCACCTACGGAAACTTGCCCGATACAATGGATGCAAGGTTCTTGGAAATGACACTTTTTGAAAAGGGTGTTGCGGTTCTTTTTGAAGATGAAGTGTTAGGCTATTTGGGATTAAGTAGTGCAACTAATGGCAGATGGAATGTGTACAATATTCCGATGAAACGTAGAGCATATGCTAGTAATGGTTATCAGAGAAAGCTGGATGATAAGAATAGTGTACTTATGTATAACAATATGCTTCATACTAATAGCGTTAGTGTTTGTGAAATGTTTGCAAAGAAGTTATATAACATTGACCAAACTATCAATGTAAATGTTAACGCTATGAAAACACCAGTTCTTATTGCTTGTAGTGAAAACGAAAGACTTACTATGACGAATCTTTACAAGGAATATGATGGTAACGCACCAGTTATATATGGTAACAAGAATCTTAACACACAGGCTTTACAAGTGTTGAAGACAGATGCACCTTATTTAGCTGATAAACTGTTTGAATTAAAGAATGAAACATGGAATGAAGCACTTACATACTTTGGTATTCCAAATGTAAACATTCAGAAGAAGGAAAGACTTATCACAGATGAAGTACAGAGAAGTCAAGGTGGAACTATTGCAAGTAGAAACAGTAGATTGAAGAGTAGAGAAGTTGCTGTTGACCAGTTCAATGATATGTTTGGAACTAGCGTTACTGTTGAATATGCAGACCAGTTTGACACAGTATTGAATGAAGATTTTATGAGTGAAAGGGGGTTTGGAAATGAGCAAATATACAACGGAACTTAGATTCATTTGTGAATCCCTAGCTGGTTTAACAGAGAGTAAACCTTATGCAGATGTAAATGATATTATCAATACCGCTAGAACTCAGATATTTAGTTTCACATATCCTCTTTATGATTCTAACTATAAGGCTGAACTTGAGAAGAAGATTATAAAACATTTTTATACTAGAGAAATCGGATTTGAAAGTTATGGTCTTTGGAAGTTAAAGCTGGATACTAAAATGAATGAAATCATGCCTTATTATAACCAGCTTTATGAAAGTGCTTTACTCACATTTGACCCTCTTGGAAATTATAAATATCACAAAACTGGTGTTATTGCGGAAACTGGTGAACGTGAAGAAGAAAAAAGTATTAATGGTAGTTTCACGAATGAGAGTATAAGCAGTGGAACAAGTGCTCAAAGTGACTTGACTAATGGACAGAGTGCTGAAACAAATAGTTCCAGTACGGATAGAACTTATAGTCGAGATGTTGATGGTTTATATTGGGATAAGTATAGTGATACACCTCAGAGCGGAGTTAATGGGTTGGATTCAGATACTTATTTAACTAATGCTAGAAAGAATACTACGGATGAAGGTATAGACGATACAGAAGATATTGACGTTAGCGGAAGTGTTAATATCAGTAGTAATGGAAGTTATCAGAGTAGTAAGAATGAAAGCGGAAGTGTAAGCGGTGAAGGAACTAACTCAAGTGCGGAAAGTGTTGACGGTTCTCATAGTATGGATAGAAATTATGTAGAGGATGTTGCTGGTTATAGCGGAGTAACAGCTAGTAAGATGCTCATGGAGTTTCGTGAAAGTATGTTAAATATTGATATGATGGTTATTGAAGAGTTAGAAGAACTCTTCATGCAGTTGTGGTAGAAAGGAGAAGACATGGCAGAAGTTAAGAATTTTAAAATGTGGTGTCAGAAAGTATTACCACTTGTTTATGATGATAGTTTAAGTTACTATGAAGTTCTTTGCAAGGTTGTTGAGTACCTTAATCAAGTAATTGATGCTGTTAATGAAAACACAGAGAACTTTAATACGTTACAGCAGAATGTTAACCAGTTTGAAACAAATATGACAAATGGTTTCAACACATTCAAGGAATGGACAATCGCTAGAGTAAATGAACTTGAATCCTATATGAACAACTATTTTAATAACTTAGATGTTCAGACAGAGATTAATAACAAGCTGGATGCTATGGCTACTGATGGTACATTAACAACTCTCATGCAACCATTTCTTGAACAGTTAACTATTGACATTGATAGTCAGATTGAAGGGGTTCAGACAGAGTTAGATGTACTTGAAGGTAGAATGGATACGTTCACGCATCTTTCAGAAGGAAGTACAACTGGTGATGCCGAATTAGCTGATATAAGAGTGGGTGGAAACGGTATTACATATCCTACCGCTGGTGATGCTGTTAGAGGACAGTACAATGCTTTAAGTAGTGCTATGTTACTGGATAGAAATAAAGCTACAAGACTTAGTGCTAATACCGACTTTGATACTTTAATTACTGTTGGAAATTACTATGTTGGAACAACTAGTGATGCACAGAGTATGTCAAATATTCCAGCACAGATAGCTGGTAGACTTACAGTAATGACACTTTTAAATGGTGTTGTATTACAGTTATATGATGGAAGAGTTGGTTCAAATAGTCGAAGATTTTGGCGACTTAGAAATGACAATAATATATTCGGTGGTTGGTTTGAAGATGCTAGTTTACAGGACATTAATGCTAAGAGTTATGTGCTGGATAGAAGTGATGCTCAGCGTATTGCTGTTAATACCGATATTGATACAATTACTCTTGTCGGAAATTACTATGTTGGAAGTGCTGGTGAAGCAGAAACTATGACAGACTTGCCTGTTGCTAGTGCTGGTAGACTTACAGTAATGACACTTTTAAATGGTGTTATTATGCAGACCTATGACGGGCGTAAAGCTGGAACAATTAAAAGATTTTGGCGACTCAAAGACGCTTCTAATCCTTGGACAGATTGGTGGGAAACAGCTAGCTTTGAGGATATTTATGCGAAGTCTGTTGTATTGGATAGAAGTAACGCTACAAGGTTATCAGCTTCTACCGACTTTGATACACTTAATGTTATCGGAAATTACTATGTTGGTAACACCTCAGATGCACAGAGTATGGACAACATTCCGACATCAAGTCCTGGACGTTTAACGGTAACAACTTTGCTCAACAATGTGTGGATGCAGACATACGATGCAAGAGAAGGAAATGTTGTTAGACGTTTCTGGAGAGTAAAGGACGATGTGCGTGATTGGGGTGACTGGGAAGAGGTTGATAATAAGCCGAAATACAGAAAGCTGATTGAGTATAATTCGGGTGAAGAATATCCATATGCACAGGGTTGTTGTATTACCGATAGGTTCATATATATTTGTAGTATATATGATAACACTAGTGAAATCGTTTACAAGTACGATAAGTTTACTTTTGAGCTGTTGGGTGGTTATCCGTTTACGGGACAAATTCAGCACGGAAATGATTTTACATGGAATCCAACTACAAAAAAGATTTATTGTGCAAATGGTGGTGGAAGTAAAACAGTTACGGTATTTGACGAAAACTTTAATTACATTGAATCAATCACAGTAGACTTAGATATTGTTTCACTTTCGGGACTTGCTTATGATACAGTTTCGGGTCTTTGGTGTGTATCAGGTGGTAACAATTTGAAACTCTATATACTTGAAAATCTTACCGACACTGAACCACTTGCTACTATCACATACGAAGCAACAGCAGAGTTCCAAGGTATTGCATTTAGAAACTATGTGATATACGGAATTTCATCCGTTGGTGCAATCACAATTCTCACAATGAGCGGTGCAGTTGCTGATACAACTAGAGTTGGAAAAGCGTTCGGTGAATTTGAAAATATTAAGGTTATTGGTGATAAGGTTTATTACAATGTACAAGACCACACTAATCAGAAAGGTGTAATG
>JAEIGA010007518.1_pt1 | contig 16534 bp, 12 predicted proteins | sample 9270691 | NCBI WGS metagenome assembly JAEIGA01 (sample SAMN17057246, study PRJNA624740) | gut metagenome | biome: biome; isolation source: fecal sample | host: Bos grunniens | place: China: Xizang | collected 2019
CGTAGAGTACAAGGTTGGTTTCGTTCACAACGTATTGTACGAGAACTACCTGAAGAACCACGACGAGCCCGAGGCTTGCATCTACCTGATGTGTGGACCTCCGATGATGGCTTCTTCGGTTGTGAATATGCTCGATGGCCTGGGTGTTCCCTCTGAGAATATCTTGTTCGATAACTTCGGTGCATAATCATTACACTATATGCATGAGTCCCTGCCTCCATCCGGAGGTGGGGATTTTTTTCGTGATAAAATGCCTATTTTTCGTTTTAACGCATGAAAAAGTGTTGCGTTTAAAATTAAAATTTACTTTTGTGCCCGACAAGTGGATAAACGATAAAACGAAAAAATGAAAAACAGACTTTTATTTCCGATGATGCTGCTCGTGGCCATTGCCTTTGCTGATGCCGTGCAGGCGCAGCAGGTGGGCGATCGTCTGCCGATGGAGCAGGTCTATAAGCGCAAGTACACCGCAACGAAGATCGATAACTTCGACCACACGGTCGATGGCCGAGATGACGAGGCCGAGTGGGACTCGGTGGGCGAGTGGTCAGAGGCCTTCGTGCAGTCGCAGCCCGTGGAGCGTGCCGTGTCGAAGTATGAGACGCGGATGAAGATATTCTACGACGAGAGGAATATCTACATCGGCGTGCGTTGCTACGACGATGAGACCGAGAAGATTCACCATCAGACAGGTAACCGTGACGATTGGACGGGCGACTACGTCACCGTGTCGTTCGACTCGTACCACGACTACCGCTCGGCATCGCAGTTTATGCTCAATGCGGGTGGTACACGCACCGATATGAACATAACCGACCAGCAGGAGATGAACTTTTCGTGGAATGCCGTGTGGTCGGGCAAGAGCCACATCTATCACGATCGGGGCTATTGGTTTGCCGAGTATGTGATTCCCTTTACGCAGTTGCGCTACCGCACCGTCGCGACGGATGGCGTGTGGGGACTGCACGTGCAGCGTATGGTGAGCCGCCACGACGAGATGGTGGAGTGGAGTATGATTCCGCAGAACAACAACGGCTTCGTATATTCGTTTGGCGAGTTGCACGGCATGCAGGATGTGCCACGCACACGAAACATAGAGTTCACGCCCTACATCTCGGGTCAGCATGCCCGTGAGCCCCGCATCGAGGGTAGCCCCTATCAGACGGGCAGCGAGTGGCGTGCCAACGTGGGTCTGGATGCCAAGATGCGTGTGGGCGACTATACGATGAATATGACCTTCAATCCCGACTTCGGTCAGGTGGAGCAGGACCCCTCGGTGATGAACCTCACCACGACCGAGACCTTCTACGAGGAGAAGCGTCCCTTCTTCTTGGAGGGTAGCGATGTCTTCAGCCTCGCATTGGGAACGGATAATATCTTCTACTCACGCCGTATCGGTGCCATGCCCTCGTATGCGCCCTCGGTGGATAATGCGACGAGCTTCGTTGAGACACCGAAGAATGTGCCTATCATCGGTGCGCTGAAGTTTATCGGCACGAACAAGCACAATGTGTCGATCGGCGTTATGGAGAGCGTCACGGCTCGTTCGTCGGCGCATATGAGCGTTGGCGGCGAGGAGTCGCGCATCGTCACGGAACCTCTGACGAACTACACCGTAGCTCGCGTGCAGAAGAGCTGGGACGGTAATACGCTGCTGGGCGGTATGCTAACGTCGGTGAACCGTGCTTTGAGTGAGGATCATCTTGAGCAGTCGATGGTGGCCAATGCCTTCACGGGTGCGGTGGATTTCTCGCACTACTTCAAGGATCGCCTCTACTACATCACCGCCAAGGCTATGTTCTCTACGCTGAACGGTTCGGAGGCTGCCATTGAACGCAAGCAGCGTAACTCGGTGCACTACTATCAGCGTGAGTCGGCGGCGGACTTCCTCGGTGTAGATCCCTCGCGCACATCGCTCAGCGGCGCGGCAGGTATGCTGGAGGTGGGTCGCAAAGGCTTCTCGAAGTTGCAGGTGTGGGATCAGGCTATTGTTTATACGTCGGGCTTCGATATGAACGATGTGGGCTATCAGGCCCGTGCCGACCTTATACAGAATACCTTTGATATATCATATAATCAGAACTCACCGTGGGCTATATGGCGTAATACGGCCGTGAAGTTCACAATGCTCAACCAGTGGGATACGGGCGGTAACACGCAGTTGCACAGTTTCCGTCTGCGCTGGGATGCTACGCTGAAGAACCGTTGGGGATGGTGGATCACGCAGACCTTCCGCACCAACCGTCGTGAGGATCGCCTGCTGCGCGGAGGTCCCGATATGCGCCTGCCGTCGGCTTACTGGAATTCGTTTGGATTCTTTACCGACATGGCTAAGAAGTGGTATGTTACAATCGACTACATCAGCAATACGAATATGGACGGCTCGAAGTTCGAGTACAATATAAAGCCAAGCGTCTATGCCCGTATCGGCAGCAAGGTGCTGCTGGAGGCTGCGGCGGAGCTCTATACCGACCGCAACGATCTGCAGTATGCCGGCACCATTTCACCAACAGCCGAGGGAGAGAAGAAGTCGTACATTCTGGGTCGTATGTTCCAGCGTACGTATGGCGTGACGCTGCGCGCACAGGTAAACGTGACGCCTGATCTGTCGTTGCAGTTCTATGGTGCGCCCTTTACTTCGAATGCCCGTTACACCGATTTCCAGGCAGCGGCAAATACCTTGTCGGATGATAAGTCGGAGCGCCTGCGACCCCTGTCGGAGAGCGAGAGCGCACGCATGATGAATCCCGATTTCAGCTTCAACGAGTTCCGCTCCAACTTCGTGGCTCGCTGGGAGTATCGCCCAGGTTCGACGCTCTACCTTGTGTGGGAGCATGCCCGCTCTGATTACGGATCGCAGTATGTGTCGGGCTGGGGTAAAAACATCGGTAATATGTTCCGCACACCCGCAACCAACGTCTTTATGCTGAAGTTTAACTACTACTTCAATCTATAATTTGACAACCTGAATGTGGCCTCTCCCGAAAGGGGAGGCCTTTATTGTGCGAAGAGTTTGCCGCCCGAAGCGGGCAGATAAGTAATAATAATAGTGTTAGAGGCAAAAAGTAAAAGAAAAAGTCTTACGCGAAATAATATTTTGCGTATATTTGCGTTAGAAAAACAGATGAAATAATTTTAACTTTTTTAGAATATGAAAAAACTAATCAACATTGCTTTGACTCTGTGCGCTGCCGTAGTGATGGGTACATCGTGTGGCGTTAATGAGGAGTCTACTGTTACAATGCAGGGCTTTGGTTCAATCATGGAAAATGTTGCCGGAGCATCTACTCCGTACTACATCCTTCTGGATGATGGCAAGACAGCATTTGTAACCAATACAAACCAGTGGACACCTACCTTCAAGCCTAATACCTCTGAGTTGCGTTACCTGCTCAACTACGAGATCGTAAACGAGAAGGCTACAGGTTACGACTATGAGATCCGCATCCTGGGTGGTAAGGAGTGTATGCCTACACAGTACTATCTGCCCTCGTTCGCCGACTCAAATATCGACATCGAGAAGTATAGCGGTGCTGCAGGCGTAGAGTATTGCTTCCTCTCACCCGCAACCAACTGGCTCACGCTGACGGTGAACTACAACACTTCAGAGAATATGATGACCAAGCCTCCCAAGATGGTTTTGGTGCAGAATACTCCCGAGAACAGCCGTTACAAGGATCTCTATGAGGATGACAACTACTTCTACGTAGAGCTCTACCACGACGATTCAGAGTACATGGGCACACAGCTCTATCAGACTCACCTGGGCTGCAAGCTTTTGATGCCCAACGTAACACAGTTGATGGGCTCATACAGCGGTATCAAGATTCTCGGCGTTGATCCTACATCATACACTCAGAAGGTTTATACCTTCAACTTCGCGGCTGAGGATCAGCAGTAAACCTTTGCTCAGGATCTTTACCTTATATATTATAAAGCTATCTCCCGTGATACGGAGGTAGCTTTTTTGTTGGCTAATGGTTGGCTCAGAGCGATTTGTTGAGCTATATTTTGCATGATTCGAGTCAAAATTGTATATTTGCGTATATGAAAAATATCGTATTTGATCTGGGTCGTGTGGTCTTTGCCCAGGACCCGACAAAGAGCAGTGACCATTTTAAGCAGTTTTTCTCATACGTGTCGCTCACGCCGATGCCTAAATTCTGGACCGATTACGATCTGGGCGTATCGTCGTTCGATGATGTGGCGGCTCAGCTGGCCGAGTATCGTGGTGTGGAGGTGGAGTACGCCGCCGCGATGATTCGCGAGGCTATATCGCGTCAGGAGACCATCCGTCCCACCGGAGCGCTGATTGCCGATCTGAAGGCTGCGGGCTACAAGCTCTATGTGTTGTCGAATATGTCGCGCGAGTTTATCGACTTTCTGCGTGAGCAGCCCGTCTATCGTCACTTCGATGGCGAGGTCATTTCGTGTGAGGAGGGTATGGTGAAGCCTCAGCCCGAGATCTACGACCTGCTGCTGGAGCGTTTTAATCTGGTGCCCGAGCAGACCCTGTTTATTGACGATCGCAAGGAGAATGTCGAGGCGGCAGCGAGGAAGGGAATCCGTACGGTGCATTTCGACAAGTCGGATTATGAGGCGAGCTGTCGTCGTCTGCGAGAGATGTTGTTATAAATATTTAATACAATAAAAATTATAGTTATGGGATTTTTACAGGAATTCAAAGCCTTTGCGCTTAAGGGAAATGTGATGGATATGGCTGTCGGTGTGATCATCGGTGGCGCATTTGGTAAGATTGTAACATCGTTGGTTAATGATGTAATTATGCCTCCTATCGGTTTGGTTGTGGGTGGTGTTGATTTTACCGATCTGAACCTTACACTCAAAAAGGCTGTAGTTGATGCTGCTGGTGAGGTGGTTACACCCGCCGTAACGTGGAACTATGGTGCCTTCATTCAGCAGGTGGTGGATTTCGCTATCCTGGCCTTCTGTGTATTTATGATGGTTAAGGTGATGAACCGCCTGATGAAGAAGAAAGAGGAGGAGGCTCCTGCGCCCGCTCCCGCACCCGAGCCCGAGCCCTCGGCTGAGGAGAAGCTCCTCACTGAGATTCGAGATCTGCTCAAGGCTCAGAAATAAGCATTGACGAAAGAAAAAATCCCACTCAAGCCAAATGGCCGGGTGGGATTTCTGTTTTATTCCATTTCGTTTATCTTCTCGCCCACGATGCGTGCGGCGATGGCTACATACTCGGCGCAGGGACGGCGGTGGTAGTACTCCTCGGTGCGAGGCGATGGGGAAGGATCCTCCTTCTCGACCGAGAGTCCCAGTAGCTCGCGGCAGACGATAGAGCCATTCTCGCGGCGGAACTGCTCGGCGAGCGACTGCACCAGCGAGTAGCACGCCTTCTTGTTGGGGGTGTCGTTGGGCTCCGCGTTGGGCTGCAGATATGAGGCGACCATCAGCATACCGCTCACCGTACCGCACACCTCGCGCAGACGTCCCATACCTCCGCCAAACGGAGCGGCGATGGTGGCTACGGTTGTGTGGTCGAGCGGAGTGAAATCCTGATATGTGAGAAATACCGCCTGGGCGCAGTTGTAGCCCTCGAGGAAGTATTGACGAGCACGCTCTACGCGCTCCTGGATGTTTACTTTCATTGTCGTGTTGTTTTGTTGCGCAAATTTAGTTATTTAGGTGCTAATTTGCTAAATTCTGCATATCTTTGTAATAAGGAAAAAATGTTTTTATTATGCCCGATCACGCATATCTTACAATTGAGAATCAGGAGCAGCATTCGTTCATGCAGCACCGCATACATAAGATCCTGCTCGTATGTTGTACATACGACGGTTATATCCTTGAGGAGGATGGTCACATTGAGTCGCAGATCAACCGCGAGTATATGGAGCTCAACCTGAGTAATCCCCCCTCGCTCACACGCGTGGAGTCAACGAGCGATGCGCTGGCGCTTCTGTCGGTGCGTGACGATTTCGACTTTGTGCTGACGATGTACAACGTGGGCGAGCCCAACGTCTTTGACTTTGCCCGTGAGGTGAAGAAGCTGCACGCTGACCTGCCCGTGGTGTTGCTTACATCGTTCTCGAAGGAGATCTATCGCCAGATTGACGAGCAGCAGTGCGATGCCATCGACAATATCTTCTGCTGGCACGGTAATACCGACCTGTTGATCTCCATCATCAAGCTGATGGAGGATAAGCTCAATGCCGAGAGCGACATTCTGGAGGGTGGCGTGCAGGCTATCCTGCTGGTGGAGGACTCGATTCGTTTCTACTCGACCTATCTGCCCGAGCTTTACAGGATCATCCTTGTGCAGAATAGCGAGTTTCTGAAGGATGCCTACAACGAGCAGCAGCAGATCAGCCGTAAGCGTGCCCGTCCGAAGGTGCTTCTGGCGACGAGCTATGAGGAGGCGCTTGATACCTACAACCGCTATAAGAAGAATTTGCTGGGCGTAATTTCGGATGTGGGTCTGGTTCTGCACCGTGGCGATGCGTCTGAGAACGAGAAGAGCGATGCCGGTGTGGAGATCAGTCGTATGATCAAGGCCGAGACTCCGTGGATGCCCGTCATTCTGCAGTCATCGCAGGTCAACTATGCCGATGTGGCAGCAGAGATGGGTGTGGGATTTATTGCCAAGTCGTCGAAGACGCTGCTGCAGGAGTTGCAGGATGTTGTGCTGCGTGAGTTCGGTTTTGGCGAGTTCATCTTCCGCGACCTTGCTACGGGCGAGGTGGTGGGTCGTGCCCGCGATCTGATGCAGATGCAGTCACTTATCGCTTCGGTTTCAGACGATGTGCTGGAGTATCACCTCTCGCAGATGCACCTGTCGAAGTGGTTGTATGCGCGTGGTCTGTTCCCGCTGGCGAAGGTGTTGCGTAATATAAATAGTAGCCACTTCTCATCTACGGCCGAGCACCGCGCCGCTTTGGTGTCGATGTTCAAGGATTACCGTACTATGCTCGGTCAGGGTCTTGTGGCGCAGTTTGACGAGGAGACATATAGCGATGCCATCGGTTTTGCCCGTCTGGGTGTGGGCTCAATTGGCGGTAAGGCGCGCGGTCTGGCGTTCATGAACTCGATGCTGGCCAAGTATAACCACTACTATAAGTATAAGGGCGTCAGAATTATGATCCCCCGCTCGCTGGTGGTGGCTACCGACTACTTCGATGAGTTTATGCGAATCAATGGTCTGAAGTATATCATCTCGCGCGACTTGGCCGACGATGATATCCTATCCGAGTTCCTTAACTCGGTGTTGCCTGCGGAGTTGTATCAGAAGCTCAAGGTCTTTGTTGAGACCTGCTCCAAGCCGTTGGCCATTCGCTCATCGTCGAAGCTGGAGGATTCGCACTATCAGCCCTTTGCGGGTATCTACTCGACATATATGATTCCCCGATGCGAGAACGACGACCAGATGCTGCGTATGCTGGTGCGTGCCATCAAGAGCGTCTATGCGTCGGTATATTTCGCCTCGTCGAAGGCCTACATTCAGTCGTCGCAGAACCTTCTCTCGGAGGAGAAGATGGCCGTATTGATTCAGGAGGTGTGCGGTACGGAGCAGAACGGATACTTCTTCCCTACGCTCTCTGGAGTGGCACGCTCGCAGAATCTCTACCCGATAGGGTATGAGAAGGCCGAGGATGGTGTGTGCAACATCGTCATGGGTCTGGGTAAGGCTGTGGTGGATGGTGGCAAGAGCCTGCGCTTCTCGCCCGCATATCCCGACAAGGCGTTGCAGACATCTACGCTTGAGCTCACCATTCAGGATGCGCAGACCGAGGTGATGGCACTGAGTCTTAACCCCGATCACTTCCGCTCTTCGACCGACGATGCGGTGAACATCGAGCGCATACCCGTATCGCGCATGAACGACTACCGCAATGCCAAGTATGCCTGCTCATACTACGACTACCAGAATAGCCGTATCAGCGAGAGCCCCACGCTGTCGCGTTACTTCCGCGTCATTACGTTCAACCGCATCTTGAAATATGGTTCGTTCCCCCTCTCGGACATCATCCGCGATATGCTGCGTATGGGCGAGGAGGAGATGCGCTGCCCGGTGGAGATCGAGTTTGCAGTGAATATGGATGTGCCGGCTGGCGAGATGCAGATCTTCAACCTTCTGCAGGTGCGTCCCATCATCCGCAACGAGGAGAGCACCAAGCTGGACTGGTCGAAGGTCGATACCTCGGGTGCGGTGGTCTATTCAGAAAATGCTCTGGGTATTGGCCTTATGCGCGATATTCGCCGCATCGTCTATATGCGATTCGATAAGTTCTCCACGCTCTACACTCAGCAGATTGCCGACGAGCTGATGCAGATCAACAATCGTATGCGCGACCAGGATCAGGAGTATGTCCTCATCGGTACGGGTCGCTGGGGCTCGTCCGATCCCAATCTTGGTGTGCCCGTTAAGTGGGCCCACATCTCGCAGGCGAGGGTGATTGTGGAGGCGGCATTGCCCAACTTCAATGTGGAGGCGAGCCAGGGTACGCACTTCTTCCAGAATGTGACCTCGCTCGGCGTGGGTTATCTCTCTCTGGATCCTACGCACGGCGACGGATCGCTCGATGTGGAGCAGCTCGATCAGATGCCGGCGTGGTTTGAGGGCGACTATCTGCGAGTTGTGGAGTTCGATGAGCCGCTCTATATCTATGTCGATGGCCGTTCGAAGAAGGGTGTGGTCAAACGTGCCGAAAAAAAGGGATAAATTAGAGAAAATTAGAGCCGCAGAGTGTTGCTGTTCTGGCGGTGGAGTGGTAAATTTGTAGAGAAGACAAAATTTTAAGCGTATGAAAAAGATATTGAAAATAACGGGTGCCGTGGTGGCCGCCCTCTTTGTGCTTTTGCTGGTGCTGCCCTTTGCTTTCAAGGGCAAGATCGAGGGTATAGTCAAGAGCGAGGGAAACAAACTGCTGAATGCGCAGTTTGACTTCGGTAGTCTGGACGTCAGCCTGCTGCGTAACTTCCCGCACGCATCCGTAACGCTGGAGGATTTCTGGCTCAAGGGCGTGGATGTTTTTGAGAACGATACGCTTGTATATGCTGGCGAGGTGACGGCAGCGGTGAATCTGAGTGCGCTGATGAGTGGCGAGTTTGAGATCTCGAAGGTGCTCATCGCCGACACACGTCTGCGTGCCATTGTGCTCGAGGATGGTCGTGTGAACTGGGATGTGATGAAGCCCTCGGACGAGGTCGAGCAGGAGGATGATGGCCAGGCGGCATCGTTCAGCGTTAAGCTAAAGCGACTTACGGTAGATAACCTTTCGGCCGAGTATGATGACCGTCAGGGCGGAATGTATGCCTCGGTGGAGGAGCTCGAGGCTGCGTGCTCGGGCGATCTTGGTAGCGATGAGACTACCATCAAGCTCAAGGCTGAGACTCCGTCGGTTACCTTCCGTACGGGTGGCGTGCCGATGCTGAGCCGAGCGGAGGTGATGGCTGACGTGGATGTGGAGGCCGACCTAAAGAATATGCGCTTCACGCTGTCGGACAACGAGATAGGTCTTAATGCCATCCGTGCCGCCATTGATGGTTGGGTGCAGCTCGATGGCGAGGCTATGGATATGGATCTTAAACTGAATACCAACGACATAGGCTTCAAGGAGATTCTTTCGCTCATTCCCGCTATCTATGCCAAGGATTTTGCCGACCTGCGTACCGATGGCGTGGCTAAGCTCAGTGCTACGGCCAAGGGACGTATGGAGGGTGACAATGTGCCTGCGCTGGATGTAGCGCTGGATGTCAGCAACGCTATGTTCCGCTATCCCTCGCTGCCCGCAGGTGTGGATGGTATCAACATCGCAGCCAAGGTGCAGAATCCCGGTGGAGCGTTGGACCTCACGACGATTACCGTGGCGCCGTTTAACTTTACCCTTGCGGGTAATCCCTTCTCGCTCAATGCCAATGTGAATACCCCCATCAGCGATCCCGAGTTCGCGGTAACGGCAAAGGGTAAGCTCGACCTGGGCAAGATCAAGGATGTGTATCCGCTGGAGGATATAAATCTCAGTGGCGTTGTCGATGCCGATATGTCGGTGGCTGGTCGCCTCTCATACATTGAGAGTGAGCAGTATGACCGTGTTGTTGCCGAGGGTCAGGTTGCGCTGAGCGGCATGCAGCTCGAGATGGAGTCGATGCCCGATGTTATGATTGAGCGCTCGACCTTCGGCTTTACGCCCCGCTATCTGGAATTGAGTAAGACCACGGTTAAGGTGGGCGATAACGACCTTACCTTCGATAGCCGCTTCGAGAACTATATGGGTTATCTGCTTAAGGGTACTACGCTCAAGGGTGTGCTCAACGTAAGCAGTCAGCACATCAATCTTAACGACTTTATGACCTCTACAGAGGAGGAGCCTGCAGCCGAGGAGCCCGCCGAGGCGGAGGCAGAGACGGCAGAGCCGAGTGCTACCAATGTGGCGTTGCGTGTGCCCGACAATATCGATTTCCGTGCGCAGGTCGATATGGCTCAGGTGCTGATGGATAAAATGACGTTCCGAGATATCAACGGTGTGCTGGTGGTGCGCGACAGCAAGGTCGATATGCAGAACCTCTCGCTTAAGACTATGGGTGGCGACGTGGTGGCCAATGGAGCCTATGCAACTCCCGTGGGTGAGGCGGCACGTCTGAATGCTGGCTTTGCCTTGAACAATATACTCTTTGCCGAGGCTTACCGCGACCTGGATATGGTGCAGAGCCTTGCGCCTATCTTCTCTTCGCTCACGGGTACATTCTCGGGTAGCGTGAAGGTCGATACGCAGCTTGACGAGCAGATGAGCCCCGTGCTCAAGAGCCTTAATGGCGAGGGTAGCCTCCGCACACGAGATCTGAGCCTTGGCGATGTGCAGTTCCTCAAGCAGGTGGCCGAGATAGTGAAGAAACCTTCGCTGGCGGATACCCGCGTGAAGGATCTTACCATCGACTTCACCATCACCGAGGGCCGTCTGGCAACCAAGCCTTTCGACCTCAGGCTGGGCGACTATACGATGAATCTGTCGGGTACTACAGGCCTTGATCAGACTATCGACTACCGTGGTAAGATCACTCTGCCCGCATCGGCTGGCAACATCTCGAAGCTCGGCACGGTGGATATGACCATCGGCGGCACGTTCTCTTCGCCCAAGGTGGGAATCGATATGGAGAGCCTTGCCAAGCAGGCGGCACAGCAGGCTACCGAGAAGGTGGTTGAGAAGCTGGGCGAAAAGCTCTTCGGTGGCAAGAGTGAGAACGCCGAGGGCACTGCATCGGAGGATGCCGCAGCGGAGGAGCCTACCAAGCAGCAGAAGGCAGCCGAGACCGTGAAGGGTGTACTGAACCTACTTAAGAAGAAAAATTAATATGCGAAAAACAATCTTACTTATTACAATGTTGTGCGCGGGCTTGGTGGCTCGTGCACAACTTACGTTTGAGAATCAGCGCCCCGTCCTCTCGCTTGGCGGACGTGCGGTTATTGAGGCGCCCGAGGAGGGTCTTTGGTCGGTAGCTACTGGCTGGCAGCAGGATTGGATGTGCGGATGGGTGCACGCCAACCCCACGTCGCAGGAGCAGAGTGGCGAGTGGACCATCCTCAAGGGTAGTATGCAGTTTGAGCAGGGTGAGTTGCTGCTGCGTGACTCCTATCGTCGGGTGAGCGAAAATCTGGTGCAGTGTGTGCGTCGCTACGAGTGGCGTGGCGAGGAGACTCTCTCGCACGTTACCCTGTCGGTTCGTCTGCAGATGCGAGGCCAGAGGATGATGCCTTGCCTGCCGGGAATACTCTACTACGGCAATAAGAACGGTGCGAAGGTCGATCCCACGCGCATCCCCGTGTATGAGGGTCGCAAGGGCGAGTTCGCCATCTTCGAGGAGCACCGCTATCCGATGCCCTTCGCTATGTTGGAGAATGCGCAGGAGGGTTATGCTGCCGCCCTGCATACCGTACCCAGCCCCGTGCGTGGCGCCGTGCTTGCCGATCAGTGGTGGTCGATGGGCGTAGAGGCTGAGGAGGATTACAGCGAGTTTGTGCTCTACACGGGCCCCATCGGTTACAATGGCAAACATAGCGTGGCTAAGGCGTTGCAGCGCAAGCCTATGCGCTATGGCGACACATATATTAATCTTGAGCCGGGTCGCATCATCGAGAAGACCTTCTATGTGGAACTCTATCCCATCGAGGGCGAGGGCACAGGCTTCCAGCGTCCGATATATACGTCGCTCGATATGCATAAGCCCTACGATGCCGACCGCTTTGCTACGTTCGACGAGATTGTGCGCGGAAAATATAACTTTGCCAAGAGTCGCTGGATCGACCTGGGTGGCGAGGCCGTAGGTTTTAATATGTACGACAACTCGCTGCGCAAGGAGCTGGTGATGGGGTGGTGCGGTCAGGCCGACTCGCCCGGCTATGCTCTGCAGGTGCTGGAGGGCAGATTGGACGATAAGGCTATAGCGCAGATGGTGCAGCGCTCGATGGATTTTCTTACTACCTATCCTATCGACGCAGAGCGAGGCCTCTTCCCCGTGCGCTACGATGGCAAGGGCTTCAGTCAGGGCGATCCCGTGTCGTGCGGTCAGGCGATGTATAACTTCGCCAAGGCCATAGAGACTGCCCGCAAGAGCAAGAAGTACAACACCCAGAAGTGGGAGCAGTTCCTGCGTGAGGCTGCCGATGTTGTGAGCCGCCGCATCCTTAGTGACGAGTGGTCACCACTCTCTACGGCTGAAGGATTCTACATTGCGCCGCTGGCCATAGCATCCAAACTGTTCAAGAACAACACCTACCGCGCAGCAGCCGAGAAGGCTGCGCAGCTCTTTGCCGACCGCCACTTGAAGATGAACGGTTGCTACTGGGGCGGTACGCTCGACGCTACGTGCGAGGATAAGGAGGGTTCGTGGGCTGCGTTCCAGGGATTTCTGGAGATGTACGAGCGCTTCAAGGATGAGAAGTACCTCCGCTGGGCCAAGCACGCGATGGATGTATGCCTGAGCTACGTTGTGGTGTGGGATATACCTCTGCCCGCAGGTCGTCTGGCTGACTTCGGCTTTAAGACTACGGGCTGGACGGTGGTGTCGGCGCAGAATCAGCATATCGACGTCTATGGAGTGTTGTTTGCTCCGGAGGTGTATAAGATGGGTAAGCATCTGGGCGATGAGCGCCTGTGCAAGTTGGCAAGGGTTATGTATCGCACCTGCTATCAGCTCACCGACGCCTACGGCTCGCAGGGCGAGCAGCTGCAGCAGACCAACTTCGCGCAGCACGGCGATATGAGCAACGTCTATAAGTTGCGTGGTGGCTACTCCGAGAGCTGGACCGTATTCTGGATTACGGCTCACTTCCTCAATGCCGCCGCACGCTTCGAGGAGATGGGTGTGGAGATATAGAAAAAAAAGGCAGTCCCGAGTTGGGGCTGCTTTTTTTTGATGCACGGGCGGCTTAAACTATTTGCCCATAGGCTATGGGGTTTAGTCCTCCAGAGAGTATTCAATCGTTGTTACCACTCGTATGCGCTTTATGTAGGGTGTGTTGGCATCTCGGTTGTCGATGCTGAACTGACCTTGCGTGGCTCGTTTGATCTTTCCCAGCTCGCTCTCCGAGTCCTTGGCAAACTTCTCGGCAGCCTCGCGGGCATTTTTGGTTGCCTCCTCAATCATCTGAGGTTTGATCTGGTTCAGGCTGGTATAGTCGTACTGTATGTTGTAACGGTAATCCCCACCCGTGATGGCGATGCCCTGCTTCAGCAGTTCGCCCTGTTCGCTGATGAGGTTTCGCACCAGATCGACCTTGTTTGAGGTGACTGTGATGACTGTAGTTACATTGTAGCGGTAGCTCTTATTCTCGCCCACATATCGCTCGGCCTGCATGTCGATGATCTCGGGCGCATTGATGCTGATCTCCTCTTCGGTGATGCCCTTCTGCTTGAGGAAATCGACTATGGCCTTATTCGTCTGGCTGATCTTGTTATACAGGGTAGAGAGGTCGTTGCCCACCTCCTTATACATGAGCGGCCAGGTCACCTTGTCGGCAGCAATCTCCATCTCGGCCAATCCCTTCACCGTCACTACACGATCCTTGGCTACGAAATCATTGATGCCATCTTCTATTTCTGCTCCCAATGCCACTAAGCCTATAGCCAGTATGATGGCCTCTGTTTTCCAGTTGCTCATAATGCTCATTTATATAAAGAATTTGAAATTCGCGCTTATTAGTCTATCTCAACTTGTTGGCAAGAAAATGCCTTCTTACAAAGAGATTGTACATCACAACTCCCGCAACATTCACGCCCCACGCCGTCCAGAAGGCTGCCGAGTAGCCCATGTGCTCGGACACAATGCCTCCGACTAAGATGCCCAGACCTACGCCAATGTCCCACGAAACAAGTAGCGTAGAGTTTGCCGTGCCGCGCTGCGAGTTCTCCGCCAAGTTGATAAACATAGTCTGGAAGGCGGGGAACATATGTCCGTTGCCAAGGCCTATGATCAGCGCCGCGCCGTAGTATCCCCACAGGTTATGCACCGCCGCAAAGAGCAGATAGCCGAACATCGAGATGGCCGTGCCGACGGTGGCGTTCTGCGTCACCTTGCCCTGGCGCAGCGTGCGGCTACCCACCAGTCGCGAGAGAATCAGACCTATGGCCAGCAGCATAAAGAACAATCCCGTGCCACCCGTGATGCCCAGCTCCTCCTTGCCGTAGATGGCGATGTAGGTTGCCAGCACGCCATAGGAGAACGAGTAGCATATCATAGCAATGCCCTCGCGCCACCCCTTGATGAGGACGAAGCGGTCGAGCGACAGGGGTCGTTGGTCGCGCTTGATGTCGCGCTCGCGCATCTTCACCTGCGAGGTGCTCCACAGTCCCAGAAGAGAGGTGAGGAGTGCCACCCAGAAGAGCATATCGTAACTCTGAAAACGGTCGAACAGAAGTAGTGCCACCGTTGGGCTGATGGCTGTGGCGATGTTGTTGCTCAGGCCGTAGTAGCCTATGCCCTCGGCACGGCGTGAGGAGGGTAGTACGTCGATGGCTACGGTGCTGTTGGCAACCGTGGTGGCGCCAAACGGAGCGCCGTGCAGCGTGCGCACAATGGCAAAGAGCAGCAGCGATCCCGCCACCAGATAGCCCGCAAAGCAGAGTGCGAACAAAAAGTAGGATGCCATAAGCACTATGCGGCGAGGAAAACTATCGACTAAAAAACCACTCAGCGAGCGAATCATCAGCGCCGTGAGGGTGTAGCCCGAGAGCACGATGCCTATGGTCTGCTTGTCGGCGCCGAACACCTCGCTCAGATAGGAAGGCAGAAGCGGCGTGAGGAGCATAAACGAGAAGAAAATCATGAAGTTGGCCACCCACGTGCGCAGGTAGTTGGCGTTCCATAATCGCTCCTGAGGTATGTTGTCGTGCTGTTTCATCTTGTGGTTTTATATTGCAAATATAAGAATTTATGCGTAGCGTTGTTCTCGCAATCTTTTATATGGTGTGAATTTCCTGTAATCCAACAAAAAACAGAGAGGCTTGCGCCTCTCCGTTATCCTATCTCGTCGATTTTCTTTTCGTCGTAATCCTTCACTATCTCGCCGAGCTTCAGGCGTGCCTGCGCCTTGATTTCGGGCGTGAGGTTTTTCGTAAGGGTGTGTATGGCCCACATCAGCGCCGCCATATCGTCAGTATAGCCCACCATAGGTATCAGGTCGAGCACCATGTCGGTAGGCAGGATGAAGTAACCCAGCGCACCATAGATCTTGCTCTTGTCGGCCATCGTCACCGCGTCGTTGCGCAGAACGTAGTAGAGCAGCAGGGCGGCATAGATAATCTTTGCGTTGGCCCAGCGCACGGCACGCGAGAGTTTGCTCAGAAGTCCATTCTCCGAGTAGTTGACGCCGTAGCGCTCGATGTTTTTGGGTGGTTTCATTGTGGTTTGTTCTCTTTACTGCAATAGGATAACGTGCCGAGGTGGTAAATTATTGTTTTTGCGCACCCCACACCCCGAAAAAAGAGGCCGCCACGCCATATCCTCAATAAAAATTCGTATATTTGCGCTATGGTAGTACGCTACCTGCAAAGATACGAATAATTCAAAAAAAATATAGCAATGAACGCAATCGTAAAAACAGATTTCAATTTCAAGGGTCAGCAGAGCCACTATGTTGGTAAGGTGCGTGACGTTTATGCCATCGAGGGCGATTATTTGGTGATGGTCGTGTCGGACCGCATCTCGGCTTTCGATGTTGTATTGCCCAAGGGTATTCCCTTCAAGGGTCAGGTGTTGAACCAGATCGCGGCTAAGTTCCTCGATGCTACGGCGGACATCCTGCCCAACTGGAAGATCGCTGTGCCCGATCCTATGGTGACTGTGGGTCACAAGTGCGAGCCCTTCAAGGTGGAGATGGTTATCCGTGGCTACCTCTCTGGTCACGCATGGCGTGAGTACAAGGCTGGCAAGCGCACCATCTGCGGCGTGGAGATGCCCGAGGGTATGGTTGAGAACCAGCGCTTCCCCGAGCCTATCATCACCCCCACAACCAAGGCTGACGAGGGTCACGACGAGGATATCTCGAAGGAGGAGATCATCGCTC
>JAEIGA010007519.1_pt1 | contig 16533 bp, 9 predicted proteins | sample 9270691 | NCBI WGS metagenome assembly JAEIGA01 (sample SAMN17057246, study PRJNA624740) | gut metagenome | biome: biome; isolation source: fecal sample | host: Bos grunniens | place: China: Xizang | collected 2019
AGCAAGTAAACTTCGTGCTGAAATGGCGGAAAGTAAGCGAAAAAGCGATATGCGTGAGCATGAGTTACAGGTTAAGACCGATAAACTTATGGAACAAACACGTGAAAAAGCCAATGCAATAATAGAGAATGCAAGGTATAAATCTTCACTTCTTTTAAATGAACTTGAAGAAATGAAGAAACAAATGAATGCCGAAAATTCTGCAAAAACGGCACAAAAGGCACGTGAAATGTATAAATCTTCACTTAAAAATCTTGAAGACGAGGCAAATCCTGTTGTAAATCGTAAGATGGCGGGTGAAGCGGTAACCGAACTTTCTAAAGGTGATATTGTGCTTATTGCTGATATAAACCGTGATGCTACCGTAATTGACGTGAAACCGCAGAAAAAACAAGCATACGTTATGTCGGGTTCGATTAAAATGTGGGCTGATTTTGAAAATTTGCGTTTAAAATCAAAATATGCACAGTCTACCGAAGTTAAGAAAACCCGCAACGTTTCGGGAATTACTTCACGAAAAGACCGTGTTATTTCGGGAGAAATTGACCTTCGAGGTCAGGCAAGTGACGAAGCAATTATGGAACTTGACAATTATATTGATAATGCGATTTTATCGGGTCTTGAAACCATCAGAATTATTCACGGCAAGGGTACAGGGGTGCTCAGAAAGAATATTGGGTCACATCTTCGACATCATAAAAGTATTGAGAGTTTCCGTCTTGGGACTTTTGGCGAGGGCGAAACGGGTGTTACAATTGCAACCCTTAAAAATTAGAGTTTGGGAGACAGATTATGCAAAAGATTTTTGAAGGCGAAAAGTGTTATTATAAAATTGGCGACATATTAAAAGAGTTAAACGTTAAGAAGTTTATGCTTGTTGGTAAAATGCCTTTTCATAGCGCTGCTTTGACAGAATATTTTGAAAGTGCCCAAATTCCGTTTGTTATGTTTAGGAATTTCACCGCCAATCCTAAGTATGAAGAAATTTGCGAAGGTGTGGATTTGTTTAATGCCGAAGGATGCGATGCTATTGTGACGGTAGGCGGTGGTAGCGCTATCGACGTTGCAAAATGTATTAAAATCTTTTCAAAAATGGAAAAGCAAGGTCTTTATTTTGAGCAGGATTTGTATGACTCGAAAATACCGCTTTTAGCAGTTCCCACAACCGCGGGTACCGGAAGTGAATCAACAAGATTTTCGGTTTTTTATTACAATGGAGAAAAACAGTCTATAGGTCCCGAATATTTATTGCCCGACTATGCTTTTTTAGATGAAACTTTGCTTTATTCACTGCCTGTTTATCAAAAGAAATGTACATTGTTGGATGCGCTTTGCCAGGCGATAGAATCGTGGTGGTCAGTTCATTCAAATGACCAAAGTAAAGAATATGCTAAAATAGCGGTTGAAAAGATTATAAATAACTATAAAGGGTATATTTTTGACGGCGACAAAGTGGCTACAAAAGAAATAATGTTGGGCTCTAATTATGCGGGAAAAGCGATAAATATAACTTCGACAACCGCCCCACATGCTATGAGTTACAAGTTGACTACTTTGTATGGTATTCCGCACGGTCATTCGGTTGGAATTTCTTTGGAGTATGTTTGGAAATATATGGTGGAAAATCCGGATGAATGCACCGATTCAAGAGGCAAAAAATATCTTTTAGGTGTTTTTGAAGATATAGCAAAAGCACTTGGGGGAAAGGATATCGAAGAAGGTATTTTGATTTACGGAAATCTTTTAAAAGAACTTGAAATTTCGGGTCCTTGCGCTACCGAAGAGGAACTTGAAATTTTAACAAACGCTGTAAACGTTTCCCGACTTGCAAATCATCCTTTAAAATTAGACAGTACGGCTCTTTATAATTTGTATAAATCAATAACTAAAAACTAACAAAAAAATGACGCTTTAAAAAAGAGTCATTTTTTGTTGTGCATTTTACGGAATTCTGCGGGGGTATTTCCGGTTAGTTGTTTGAATTTTTTAAAAAAAGAGGTGTAGGTTTTGTAACCTATTAAATTTGCGATTTGTGTTATTGGTAATGCTGTGTCGCATAAAAGAGATTTTGCGTGTGTTATGCGGATATTGGCAATGTAATCTTCAACGCCAACGCCTTCTTCATTTTTAAAAATTCTATATAAGTGAGAGCGGTTGATGCTAAGTTTGTTTGCAATATCTGAAATTCTTATTTGTTTTAAGTAGTTATTTTGAATATATTTCTTTGTTTCGGTGACGTATTTTTGCTCGGTTTGCTCTTTTTGCAGTTCCGGTACGGTTTTGTATATGTCAAAATATGAAATAAATTTGAAAAGATATTCAAAAGTAACCAGTACGCTGTGAGAGGTATTATTCAAATAAATGGTTGCATCTAAAATGTCTTGGGACAATCGATTTTCTTTTAATGTTGCCGTAACAGTATGGTTTTTAAAAACTGTACGATTTAAAATTTCGGGAGCAAGTTTACCGTTAAAGGTGAAAAAGTAAAGTTCCCAAGGGTCTTCTGAATCAGCAGTTTGAATGGTTAATTCGTTTGGACGGATTAGAAAAGCATCGTTTTGTTTGAGAGTGTATTTTTTCCCCATGGTTTCAACGGTGCCTTTGCCGGATTTTATAAAGTAGATGGCGTGAGCGTTGTGATATTGCGGATATGAAAATCCGGGGGAACTCAAATCACGTCCTGATTGAAGCAAGTTTAAATATTCGTTTTGCGTAAAATATACTGAATGAATATAAAAGTTTGGTAAATTTGAAGTATTCATAAATCTTTCTCCAATAAAAGTTAAGTATAGAATAGCATAAAGCCATCGCTTTGGCAAGTGTTTTGTAATTTGTGCAGTTTGGCAGCATAATGCACAAAATTATAGGGAATTGTTGAACGTGTACAACCTAAAATATAAAAACAGTGGTAAAAAACCGTAAAAAATTGCAAACTTCTCCTTTCTAATGACAAAAAATGTAAAAAATGTAATTATTGTTACGTTAATATGCTTAATATTCAATAATTATTACAACTATGGTTGTTAAATTTTTAACTATTTTAATAAAAATCGCAACAATTTTCCATAAAAGTACAACAATTTGCTATTGAATTATTTTGTCGAATGGTATATAATGTTATAGTACATAATAATGCATAATTGTATTATGAGGGATTGTGCGTTATACAATTCAATAGGCGGTGTTAATGTGCGGTCAAAAACAAACAGCAATGAAATGACTGTAATAATAAACAAACAGGAGGTGTTGCGCTGTGAAAATTAAAAATGTTGATATGTCAAAAAGCAACGTTTTAATAAAGAAACATGCGCCGGGTGTAGTTGCCAATATAATTAGGTATGTGTTCTTTCTCTCTTTGAGTTACGTTCTTGTATACCCGTTTATATTTATGTTGGTTAACTCGTTTATGGGTATTTCAGACTCTTACGACGTTACTGTAAAGTGGGTACCAAAAGACCCAACATTGCAAAACTTCGTATACGCTTGGACAGTTTTTGATATCGGCAAATCACTTCCACGTACATTAATATATGAAATAGTTACTGCTTTAATTCAGTTTATGACCTGCGCAGTTGCAGCGTACGGTATGGCACGTTTTAAGATTAAAGGTAAGGGAATTTTGAGCGCTCTTATGATTCTTAACATTCTCGTTCCTTCAATGATGATAATCATTCCGTCGTTTGTTCAATTGAGTAATTTCGACCCGTTTGGCATTTGTACAGTGTTAGGTAAACTGTTCGGATGGGATAAACCAAACCTCATAGGTACTCCTTTAGTTTTCTATTTGCCGGGTCTTATGGGTGTTGGTTTAAAGGGCGGTCTCTACATATATATATATACACAGTTCTTCAAAGGTCTTCCCAAAGAACTTGAAGAAGCTGCTTGGATAGATGGTGCAGGACCTTGGAAAACCTTCCTCACAATCGTTCTTCCGTCTTCGGGGTCAGCGATGATAACGGTATTGCTTTTCTCAGTGATTTGGCATTGGAACGATTTATTCTTGGCAGAAATGTATATGAACGAGCAGACTTTCTCTGCTGCGGTGAGCGGTTTTGGCCAGTCAACAATTGTTAATATGCTTAACGTGGACGGCGCAATGGCCGCGCTTATCGAAGTTCCTGTTCTTTTGGCAGGATGTTTAATCTTTGTAGCACCGGTTTTGATTTTCTATTTGCTTATACAAAGAAAATTTGTTGCAAGTATCGCAACCAGTGGTATTGTAGGTTAATTTTGAAAATCCCGCAATGGCGGTTTTAAATATAATAATGAAAGGAAAGATAATTATGAAACAAACATTAAAATCAATTCTCGCATTGGCAATGGTACTTTGTATGGTACTTACTGCTGTTGGTTGTTCTGGCGGAAAGCAAGAAGAAGCTTCTTCTGAACAACAAGTAGCTGTTGATGATAGTTTCTTCGACGCAGCTACAACAACAAACCAAGCAAAACAAGAAGAATCTGACAAAGCAAACAACGAATCAAAGGGTGATAAAGGTTCTTCAAACAAGAAGGAAGAAAAAGATGACAATAAGAAATCATCAATCCTTCCTGATGAAAACAAAATTGGTGGTAAATCTTGGAACGACGTTTTAGCTTCAATGCCTAAGAAACTTCGTAATACAAAACTTATCATGTACAACTGGAACCCTGCTGCTGAATATACAGGTGCTCCTGAAGTTATTGAACGCTTCACAAAGCAAACCGGTATCAAGGTTGACTGGAGAACAATTACATACGCTAACTACTTCACAAAACTTCCTGCTTTGATTTCTTCAGGTGAAAACATTCCTGATATGGTAAGAACCAGAGGTCCTCAACCTTCATTCATGGAAAATCTCCAACCTCTTAACAAAATTGGTTATGATTTCTCAGACGAAGCATGGGATCAAAAACTTATGGATTTGTACACCTATGGTAAAAATACATTCGCAACATCTCTTCAAAACACCCACATTGGTTGTGTAAGTCTTATGTTCTTTAACCAGTCCCTTGTTGACAAGTACAGTCTTGAAAATCCATACAAACTATGGAAAGCAGGCAAATGGGATTGGGATAAGTACATTAAGATGTGCCGTGAATTTAATGAAATCACTAAAGACAATGGTTCTTGCGGTGAAGGTCACTTCGGTTATTATGACCAATTCTTCGGTCTCCAAGGCGCAATCGCTTACAACGGTAAAGAATTCTACAATGCTATGAAAGAAAAGCAATTCTTAGAAGTTCATCAAAAACTCGGCGACCTTTACAACAAAGAAAAACTCTTTGCTTTTGGTGGCGCTGAAAGATTTGATGATAACAAGATTCTCTTCTCTATCGGTTCTGCAGTACACCTTAGAAGAAAGAACTCATACTTCGGCGCTCTTAAGAACGCTAACACATTGATGGCAGTTCCATTCCCCAAGATTAAGGGTCAAAAGAAATATTATCAAGGTCTTGGTGAAGCTGAAGCATACGGTATCGCAGAAGGTGCTTCAAACCCAACTGCTGTTCCTTACTTCTTAAGATACTTCCTCGACGGTTCTAACTATGAACTTTCAAATTACTTCGGTAACAAACAAAACCTCGAAGTTTACAACTGGTGTATGAACCAAAAGAATAAACTTTATTCATACGGTTATCCTTCAGGTATGGCTGGTGTAAACAATAGCAACACTATCGAATTACAACAAGGCGGCCAAATGAAGTCTTACATCGATGCTAACTACGGTTCAACAGAAAAGGCAGTTAAAGAATACAATGCCATCCTTAAAAAACTCAAAGCAAAATAATAAAAGGAGAGCATAAATGAAAATATCAAAGCTTTCTGAAATTTTAAGTTTTGCAAACGCTAAGCGTGCCATTGCCATTATTTTGGCATTGGCAATGCTTGTGCTTGCGGGCTGTAATAAAAAGAAGGAAAATACTTCTTCAAACAATAGTACAACAAGCGGTTCTTCTCAAGCAGCATCTGTTGAAGATGAAGTTCAAAGTGATGAAGAACAAACCGAAGATGAAACCTATAACCCCGGCACATCAACATCGGCTTATATTGATCCGTTAAAAGGTGAAATTACGGTTGATCCGGTTGTTACAAAGGAGACACTTCGAAAAGATGCTACTGAATCTTATGTAGTTGACCCTTCAAATCTTTGTTATAAGTATAAGGGTTATGCGCAAAAGGAAAGAGATAAATTACTTGATGAAATTCTTAACACACCGAATACTCTCAAGTATTACAAACCTAAAAAAGGCGCAACAATCTACTACGTTTCACCAGGCGGTAGCAATACTGCTGACGGTCGCTCACCTGAAACCGCTTTAATGACAGTTGACGGTGTATATTCGTTAGACCTTAAACCCGGTGACTTTGTATTGTTTGAAAGAGATTCTGTTTATCGTCTTAGTACAAAGTTTGAATTAAGAGAGGGTATAACATACGGTTCTTACGGTACAGGTAAAAAACCAATGTTCTTGGGTTCTCCCCGTAACTTTGCAAAAGACGTTTGGAAGCCATCACCAAAGAAAAATGTTTGGTACATTAGTTATATGAACACCTTCCCCTGCGGTATGTTCTTAAACGACGGTGAAGAGTTTGGCTATTTGAAACTCACTCTTCGTGCTCTTGAAAAGAACACCGACTTCTACTATGACGAAGAAGGCGCACGTTTATATCTCTATTGCGACAAGGGTAACCCCGGTAATATTTATAAATCAATTGAAGTTTCTCAATCAAATATGGCATTCTTTATGGGTACCGGTGTTGATAACGTAACAATTGATAATATTGCTATGAGATATATGGGCGACGGCGGTGTTTACTCTCACTATAACAATAACGGTTGGTCTGTGACAAACTGTGAAGTTGGTTTCTGCGGCGGTACTCAAATGGGTTCTGTTCGTGGTGGTAACGGTGTTGGTTCTTGGTGTGGCGGACAATATCTCTATTGGGATCATAACTGGGTATATCAGACCTTCGATAACGCTATGTCACCACAAGGTAACGCCGGTAGAAAACTTTTTGGCGACTACCATGACATTTCTCATTCAAACAACTTGTTTGAATATAACAATGCGGACATAGAAATTTGGGAAAGTGGTAAAGATGGTAACCACTGTATGTTCTATAACTACTATATGAACAACAACATTTGCCGTTTCACCTCACTTGGTTGGGGTACTCGTGCCGACGACGGTGGTATCCGTGGTATCGACGGTGTTCACTACGGCCACTTGAAAGCGAATCAAATTACAGGTCCTTTCCAATTTAATAACAATATTATTGACTGCCCCGGCCGTATGCTTTATAAGTTTGAAAACGGTAACAAAGCAGTTTATGATGCTTTTGAAAGAAAGGGCAATACATACTACATCAAACAAAGTTTGAAAACCGATAATTCTTTGTGTCGTAACTTCCATTGGCCGGATGAAGAAGGTCACAGCGGTACACTTTCTGCTACAACTGAAGCAAAAACCAAAGAAATTATTAAAATGATTGAACCAGATGTAAAAGCAGTTTACTGGTATAGATAATTTGAATTTTTAAAATAAAATAGGGTAGAAGATGCTGTTTGGCATCTTCTACCACTCCCCTAAAAGATAATGAAAAAACATTTTTCAAATTTATTTTAATTTAAGGATATGATGATTTTGAAAAGAAAAGCAATACGTAGTTTATTAGCAACATTAGTAGCAATAAGTTGCATTACTTCAACCCTTTTTACCACTGGTGCTGAAACCACTGCTAAAAAGGATGATACTGATCTTGCAATAAAAACATCAAAAGATAAAAACTCATATTCGTCTTACTTATCAAAATATTCAAAATCTGAATATTCTTCACAAGACGCAATTTATGATTTAAAAGGCAAGGTTGTTGAAAACAAACCTGTCGAATTTAATATTAAAGTTGAAAAAAATGGCTTATATGCTATCGGTATGCTTTACAAGTCTTTGGACAAAGCAATGGACGATATCACTATAGGTCTTAAAATAGATGGAAAGTATCTCTTTGAGAAAATGGGAGAATTAACTTTCCCACGTATGTGGTGTGACAGTGACGGTATCAATGCCGACGCATTTGGTAACGAATATGTCCCCGAACAAGTTTTATACGAAGATTATTACTATTATGAAGCATACGATGATGCACTTGAACTTACCGAAAAATTCTTAGTAAACCTTACAAAAGGTGAACATAAAGTAACTATCATTCCTAAAAAAGGTAAGTTTTCTGTAAAAGCATTTAAATTTGCTGCCACCGCTTCACCTGAAAAGTATCAAGCACCGGCTGAAAGTGAATATTATAAAGGTGAACCAATTATTATTGAAGCAGAAGATGCAAAGGTTAAATCAAGTTACTTCTTAGTAGGTAGTGCTGAACAAGGCGCATTAAACGTTACTCCAAATAATATTGAAAAACGTCTCATTAACTATATCGGTAACAACTGGACTCAGGTTGGCGATACAATTGTTTGGGATATTGATGTCAAACAAACCGGTTATTATCAATTGAATTATGCATTCCGTCAAAATGAAGTTATCGGTGCAAAGAGTTACCGTACTTTGAAAATAGATGGTAAATCACCTTTCCTTGAAGCAGAAAATATTGGCTTTAAATATGGTGACAACTGGCAAGAAGGCACTTTTGCTTATGATGCTGACGGCAACGCTAAAAACGGTGATGAAACACCATATCTTATTTATTTAACACAAGGTAAACACGAACTTTCAATGACAGTTACCGCTTCGGATATGTCAATAGTTCGTACAAAACTTACCGAGGCAGTTGCTGAAATGGGTGACCTTTATGTTGACATCACAAAGATTACCGGTGAAACTGTAGATATTTATCGTGACTATGATTTGTTTAGACAAATTGGCGATATGCTTCCTCGTTTAGAAAACATACAAGCATTATTACAAGATTCTGCTGATACATTACTTGAAATCACCGGCGAAAAATCCGGCTCTAACTATTCAATTATTATGAATATGCTTCAAACTGTTAAGCAAATGCTTAATAATAAATATGAAGCACACAAATACAAAGGTACATATTACACTAATTACTGTTCAGTTTCTTCAGTACTTATGGACTTGCGTTCAATGCCTTTGATAATTGATAAATTCTCTCTTACCGCTCCTAAGGCAGATGCCTTTGAAGATAATTCGTTCTTTGAAAAAATCGCATTCTCAACTAAACGTTTCTTCTGGTCTTTTGTTGATGAGTATGACCAAGATAATATTTTAAATGACAAAGATGACGGTTCGCTTACAATTTGGGTTAACTGGGGTCGTGACCAAGCCCAAGTTTTACAAGCATTGATTGAAAGAAAGTTCACTCCAAAAACCGGCATTAAAGTTAATATCAAACTTGTTAACGCTTCAATCATTCAAGCGGTTCTTTCGGGTAAAGGTCCTGACTGTGTTCTTCAACATGCACGTACCGAACCTGTTAACCTTGCAATGCGTGGCGTATTACAAGATTTAACCGAATTTGACGATTATAAAGACGTATTAACAAGATTTGCAGATAACGCTGCTAATCCTTATTGGTACAAAGGCGGTCTTTACGGTTTGCCAGATACACAATCTTTCTACGTAATGTTCTACCGTAAGGATATCCTTGGTGAATATGGAATTAAAGTTCCGGAAACATGGGAAGATTTTGATATCGCTTGTAAACTCCTTATGCGTAACAATATGAACGTTTGCTTACCTGCAGGTACTACAATCGACAGTTTATTCCCAACCTTGTTATTACAAAATGGCTTGGAATTATATGCTGAAGACGGTAAATCAACTAATATGTTGACTTCTGATTCGGCTGAAGTATTCGAGCAATGGACCAACTATTATACAAAACTTAAAGTGCCGATTACTATGGACTTCTATAACAGATTCCGTACAGGTACAACACCTTTGGGTATTTCCGCATATACTCTTTACACAACACTTAAGGTAGCGGCACCTGAAGTTGACGGTTTGTGGGGATTTGCTCCAATTCCGGGTACACGCAGGGAAGACGGTACTGTTTCTCACATTTCTGGTGGTACAGGTACTGCTTGTTCAATTCTTAAAATGACTAAGAATCCAAAAGCAGCTTGGGAATTCCTTAAATGGTGGACCGATACTGATACTCAACTTCAGTATTCAAATGACGTTGAAACAATACTTGGCCCTTCAGGTCGTGTGGCTGTTTCAAATAAAAAAGCGCTTGAAAGTCTTTCTTGGGACGACGGCGCTGTTGAAGCGTTGGTTAAAGCAAGAAGCGAAGTTACTGAAATTCCCGAATATCCGGGTAGTTACTACGTTCAACGTGCTATCTATCAAGCTTATTGGAACGTTGTAAGTAACGGTAAGAATACCAAAGATATGATGATGAAATTTGGTACCGAAGCGAACAACGAAATCGCTAGAAAGTGGAAACAATATACTAACAGAGGATAATTTATTAAATTTGGAATGAGGCGAAAACTTTGAAAAAAAGCCCGAACTTAATTAAGGAAAAACTGAAGAGTGATGACTTTGCATTTTACGTGTTCATGGCTCCGTTTATGCTCACTTTTCTATTGTTTACCGTTGTACCGATTGTTTCGTCAATGGTGCTCAGTTTCTTCGATTATGATATGGTGTCAACCCCCATATTTATCGGATTTGAAAACTATATTAGAATGTTTACCGGAGATGAACTTTTCTTTAAAGTTCTTGCAAACTCTTTGAAGTTTGGTATTTTGGTAGGCCCTGGCGGTTATTTGTTGGCATTCTTGCTTGCATGGATGATTAACGAATTCCCCCGTCCGATACGTGTACTTTTAACCTTTATATTCTACGTTCCTTCACTTGTTGGTAACGCACTTTATATCTTCCAGGTTATGTTCTCGGGCGACAGTTATGCATACATAAACAACTTGCTCATAAGTTTTGGTTTTATTACCGAACCTATTCAATGGTTCCAAAACCCGTCATATAACTTTGCACTTATCGTTGCTATTCAGTTATGGTCCAGTATGGGTGTTTCGTTCCTTGCTAATATTGCAGGTCTTCAAAACGTTAATACTGAACTTTATGAAGCAGGTGCAATTGACGGTATCAGAACCAGATGGCATGAATTGTGGTTCATTACAATGCCTTCAATGAAGACAATCCTTTTGTTCAGTGCGGTTATGCAAATTCAGACCGCGTTCTCAATGGGCGCTCTCCAAACAACACTTGCGGGTTATCCCAGTGTTAATAACTCACTTGATACATTGGTACAGTATATAGGTGACGTTGGTACGACACGTTATGAAATGGGTTATGCTGCTGCATTATCAGTATTCCTATTTGCAATAATTATCATATTCCGTTACTTGATTGGTGCATTGCTCAATCTTGTTGGTAAGAGTGATAATTAAATGTACTGTCTTTAATTTAAAAGTTAGGAGTTGTAAATATTGGCTAAGGGTGCGCAGTATAGAAAATTTACCCGTTCGACTGCCGGTAATATCGGATATTTTACAATACTTATATTATTTGGTTTGTTTACGGTGTTCCCGCTATTTTATTGTATTATTACATCATTAAAACCGTTGGATGAATTACTTATCTTCCCACCAAGATTTTGGGTTGCTCGTCCAACATTTGATAACTTCAGAGTATTACCTGCTTTATTGAGTAACTTGGAAATTCCGCTTTCAAGATATGTGTTCAATAGTTTGTTTATTGCTATTGCAACAACAGCGGCTTCAATTATGGTAGGTTCAATGGCTGCTTTCACTTTTTCAAAATCAAAGATTAAAGGTGCAAAGTTCAGTTTTACATTAATTACAACATTGATGCTTTATAACGGTGCAACACTTGGTGTTCCGCAATATTTGATTTTCTCTAAAATCGGCATCATTGATACATATTGGGTATATATTCTTCCTTCACTTGCAGGTACTGTAAACTGCTTCCTTATGAAACAGTTTATGGATGCGAGTGTAAATGATTCATTGCTTGAAGCCGCTCGTATCGACGGTGCAGGCGTATTTGGAATGTATTGGAAGATTGTTATGCCGATTATGAAACCTGCGATTATGACAGTATTGTTGTTCTCATTCCAGGCAATGTGGTCGGTAGTACCCGGTGGTACGATTTTCAGCGAAGAACTAAAAACATTACCTTATGTTATGAGTTCTGTAGCATTGGGCGGTATCGCCCGTTCAGGTAGTTCAATGGCTATTACTGTTATTTTGATGTTACCCCCTATTTTGGTGTTTATGGTTACACAAAGTAATGTTTTGGAAACAATGGGTAGTTCCGGTATTAAGGAATAATATTACTATGAGAGGAAGGTTGAACAGTTTGTTGAAGAAAATCATAGCGAGTATTGTTCTTATATTTGTTGTACTTGGAGCAACCTTTTCTGTAGCGGCTGAAACTGAAAACTATATTAAGGTTGATGTTCCCGGCGGTATTCAGGAACAGCGTCTTTCAAAAGAAATGTTTACTGCAGTAAGAGAAATAAATGCGGCAACATTTGGTATTAAAGAAGCATTCAAGGGCATTACTGATATATATTATACCGAACAAAGCGGCATATTAGTTTTATGTGGTGAAAATTCACGTCTTGTTAGAATTAGTAGCGACTATAAAAAAGCCGAAGAAATCAAGGTTGTAGACCAAAAAGGCGAAGCTGTTGATTACGCTGGTGCTCGTGGTATATATGCAGACGGTAAGGGCGGAATTTATATTTCCGATACTATGCATTCACGTGTTTTAATTTTAAACGATAAAGGTGTTGTTCAAAGAGTTCTTGAAACACCTAAAACAGATTTATTACCAAAAGATTTCTATTTCCAACCAACTGCAATTGCTAAAGACCAACACGGTTATACATACGTTTTGTCTTTAGGATGTTATTACGGTGCTTTAAACTATACTCCCGATTATGAGTTTATGGGATTCTACGGCCCTAACACTGTAAAGAGTTCGGCATTGGATACACTTTCTTACTTGTGGGATAAGCTCACAGGTACTGATGAAAAGAAAGACTATTCTGTAAAGACGTTGCCTTATTCGTTTAGTGACTTTGCATTCGACAGCAACGGATTTATGGTTACAACAACTTCAGCAACAAGCAGTGGTGCATTTGCTGCAGTTAACGAAGTTGGTCAGCTTAAGAAAATTAGCCACAATGGTGCAAATATTCTTTATAAGAGAAATCTTAAAGGCGAAATTGAATCATCATCAGCGGTTAACTTCTTGGAACCAGATGCTATTTACGGCGCTGCCCGTCAAAGTATTGATGCAATAGCAACAAGTGATGACGGTTATATTTTCGCACTTGATACAGGTCACTGCAGAATCTATCTTTATGATAGTGAATGTAATCTTATGTCAGCATTCGGCGGTGGTATTGGTAGAGGTGATGAGTTAGGTTTGTTTAACAAGCCGGTTTCTCTTGCTATTAACGGTAGCGATTTATTGGTTGCCGACCAAGGCGGTTTTTCTTTAACTATATTTGAACTTACTGAATATGGTAAACTCATTCGTCAAGCACAAGCCCTTTATCTACAGGGTAACTATGACGATGCGGGTGAAATGTGGGAAAAGGTACTTTCTGAAAACAGAAACTGCCAACTTGCATATCGTGGTCTTGCAATGGTTTGCTATAATAAGGGCGACCTTAATAAAGCGCTTGAATATGCAGAAATTGCTTGTGACTATTCAGTTTATGACTTGGCTTGGAACAAAATAATTACTAAATTCATTGCTAATTATTTTGCGTGGATAGTTTTGGGCCTTGCAATTATAATTGCTGCTTGTATTTTCGTATTCAGAAGAATGCGTAAAAACGGAAAGAAACTTATCACAAATCCAAAGGTTAAACTTTTGTTTAACGCTCCATTCCATCCGTTTAACGCTTTTGATGCATTGAAATATAAACAAATGGGTTCTTGGCCAATAGCAATTGTATTAACAATTTTGTTTTACATAGCTTCGGTTCTTAACGTTACGTCTACAGGTTTCTTATTCACTAACACTTTGTTGCGTAACTACAACTCTTTGTTTACTATTTTCGCAACAATGGGCTTGTTGGTTCTTTGGTCTGTATGTAACTGGCTCGTTTGTTCAATGTTTGAAGGTAAGGGTACACTCAAAGACGTATATGTTTCAACATCATATTGCTTATTGCCTTGGATTATTTTCTTATTCCTTAAGGTAATTCTTACAAACTTCTTGCCTTTGGCAACCGCAGGTCTTATTGGCGGTATAGAAACTGTAATTTTGATTTACACCTTCTTCATGTTGTCTATTGCAATGATTAAGGTTCACGATTTTGATTTCTTTAAATTCTTACTTACAAGTATTGTTGTTTTGTTCTTTATGATTTTGGTGGTATTCGTAATTTTGATGTGCGGAATACTTGCTGAACAATTTATTTCATTCTTGGTAGAGATTTACGAAGAAATAGTTTATAGGTAACGGGTATTTGGTACTCTTTAAGTTAAAGGATTGGTGATGCAAATGAAGATTAGCACAAAGCAAATACTTCGCTTAATTGCTTTTGTTATGGCTCTTTGTTTGATATGTGTTAGTTTTGCCGGTTGCGGTAAATCCAAAGCATCAGACAGGTCGTACAGAAGTTTTGATGAGGTAATTATAGAGTCTCAAGTACTTGCTAAAAATTCAAATTATGAGTTGAAATGGGATGCTGATGCTAAAGCGGTTTTGTATAAGCATAAAAACGGCGCATATTGGTCGGATATATTATATGATACATATTTAGACGGTACTATCAATTCAAATGGTCAAAGTCCTATTTCTATTACTGTTTTTGATACAAAAACTCTTGACTGGAACACTGTAAGCAGTGATTCACAAATGAGTATGGATGGTAATATCGTTTGTAGAAATATTGAAAACGGTATTCGTGTAACATATTTCTTTGAAAAATTCAGAGTTGCGATTCCGGTTGACTATATTTTATATGAAGACCATATTAGCATTGTTGTTGATTCTTCTAAGATTTTGGAAGATGACGTTGACTACAAATTGGTTTCAATTGCATTTGGCCAAAATATGTGTAGCATAAAAAACAGTGCTGAAAACGGATATTTGTTTGTTCCTTCGGGTAACGGCGCTTTAATGAAGGCGAAAGAAACTGCAAAAGGTATTTTGACTTACGAATCTAAAATTTATGGCAGAGACCGTGCATCTCGTATTCCGATGTCTTTTAAGGATGAGCAAGAAGCACGTTTGCCGGTATTTGGTTCTTACCAAAAAAATAAGGGTGTTTTAGCCATTATTGATCAGGGCGAGGGCGCTGCTACAATTCATGCTGAAGCCGCTAATAATAGAACAGGATATTCTTCAGTCTATGCTGAAATGTACGTTCGTGGTTATGATACATTTATGTATGAATACTTTGGTCAAAACGTATTTTCCACAACAAAGCGTGTAAACGAAGATATTTCTAATCAAGTTCTTTCGGTTTCGTATTATCCGCTTTTTGGTGAAGAAGCAAACTATAGCGGTATGGCTAAAAAGTATCAAGAATATCTTGTGAACAAGGGCTTACTCAAAAAGAGCGAAACAAAAACTTCGCCTTATAGTGTAACTTTCCTTGGCGGTACTAACGTAACAAAATCATTCTTTGGTATTCCATATCAAAAGATTGAATCATTAACAACTTTCTCTCAGGCGAAAGAAATTCTCCAAAAACTTAAAAAAGATAACGGTATTTTACCAACTGTACGTCTTTTGGGTTATAGTGATAACGGTTTACGTCCGGGTACTGTTGGAGGAGGCAGTGGTTACAAATCTGTTTACGGCAGCAAAAAAGCGCTCAAAGAATTGAATGAAGTTTGTAATGATACAAATTTATTCTTGGATTTTGATATTGTAAATTATTCAAAATCCGGTAATGGCTTTACTGTTAATGGTGATGTTGCTAAAACTGCAATTATGTATAAAGCAGTTAATTTCCCAACATCTCCAACCCGTGTTAACGATGAAGATAATAAATATTATATTATCGGCAGAGATAGTCTTGAAGAAGCCAGTGAAAAGGCAATGAAAAAAGCTAATAAATATTCTGCAAAAGGTATAAGTTTTTCTTCTTTAGGTGGCAGTGCTTTTTCGGATTACAACTTTAATAAATACATAAATAGCAATGAAATGGAAGAAGATGTTGCTAAAATTATGGCAACCGCAAAAGAAAAAGGTTATGTGACTGCTACAGCAGATGCTAACTACTATTCTGCGTGTGCTTCGGATATTTTATTTGATACAACCGCAACTTCAGGCGATTACGATGCTTTTGAATATGATGTTCCGTTTTATCAGATGGTATTCCATTCTTATAAATCGATGTATTCAGAAGGTGTTAACACATCTGTAAACTTTGAAAAAGAAGTTGCTAAATCTGTAGCGTACGGTATGGGCCTTGGTTACTATATTACCGATGGTTACGTTGATAAATCAAATGATTTGGAAGAGTATAAACTTTTCGCTACAATCTACGAAGATAATGCTTCTAAAATCAAAAAATCATTAGTTGAAGATGGATTTATTGAAATTTATAAC
>JAEIGA010007520.1_pt1 | contig 16530 bp, 14 predicted proteins | sample 9270691 | NCBI WGS metagenome assembly JAEIGA01 (sample SAMN17057246, study PRJNA624740) | gut metagenome | biome: biome; isolation source: fecal sample | host: Bos grunniens | place: China: Xizang | collected 2019
CTGTTGCAGATGTTCTGCAGCTCGTGTCGGGTGAAGAGTTTAAGGTCTAACAAAACTTGGTCGTTGCGTGAACGGCCACTGTGGATTTTCTTGCCTATATCACCAAGTTTGCGTGTGAGCATAAGCTCCACCTGTGAGTGGACGTCTTCAACGCCATTTTCAATGATGAACGTGCCTGTCATAACGGCAGAGTATATACCCCACAATCCTTGTCGAAGCAGCAACTGCTCTTCGCTTGTGAGCATTCCAATGCTCTCGAGCATTTTGCAATGTGCAAGCGAGCCAAGCACGTCATAGCGTGCAAGCATACGGTCGAGCTCTTTGTCGCGGCCCACGGTGAAACGCTCTATCTCTGGGTTCACATCAATGTTCTTTTCCCAAAGTTTCTTTGCCATAAGTGTGTTGGTTGTGTGTAATCAATTAAATAGTGTTCCGGTGGTTAGGCCGCCGGAACACCTCTTATGTATTCTTTTTGCTCTCTGTCAGTATTGTATCAGCGACAGAGCCTCGGCTATCTTCTCAATGCCCTCTTTCAACGGTTTCTCAACCATCGAGCGAAGCATAAAGTTTATCTCGGCTTTGGCTACTACGCGCATTTTGGCTGCCTCATCGCCGTCGGGGATTATCTGTATCCACAGGTTGATGGGGAGCGGCGAGCCCACAGCTTCAAATTTTATGCATTTGGGTTCTTCGCGCTCAACAACCCTTATCGTAACATTGCCCAGTGGTGGAACGTTTACAGTAACCTCATCGCGGTTATAGGTGAACTCCTTGACCTTGTCCTGGGGCACACGGTCCTTTATGCTTTCGAGGTTGTTCAGGTCCTCGAGCTTTGCATAGACCCTTGCCTGTGGGTAGGGGATGTGCTTAACGCTGCTTTCGTATTGGCTCATAGCTTTTTACTTCAGGTCGTTTCTCCACTCCGATGGGTTGGCTCTCCACTCCTGGAGGGTGGGCATCACCTCTTCGGTGATGTAGCCTGTTGCCTTTGCAGCCTCAAGAACAGCCTCATAGTCGGTGAGGGTGATGAGCTTAACGCCTGCGTTCTCAAAAGCCTCGGTAGCTACGCTAAAACCGTATGTGAATGATGCTACCATACCAACAACCTCAACGCCGGCAGCGCGCAGCGCATCAACGGCACGCAAGCTGCTGAGGCCGGTGGAAACGAGGTCCTCCACAACAACCACCTTTGCACCGGGGTAGACGTCGCCCTCAATTTGGTTGCCCATTCCGTGGTCCTTGGCCTTGGGACGCACATAAACGAAAGGCTTTGCAAGCTCCTCGGCCACAAGAGCGCCCTGTGCAATAGCACCTGTTGCCACGCCGGCAACAATGTCGGCTTCGGGGAACTCCTCAAGGATGAGGTTGGCAAGGCCCAGTTTCACGCGTGTGCGCAACTCAGGGAATGACAATGTTTTGCGGTTGTCGCAGTAGAAAGGAGACTTCCAGCCTGATGCCCAAGTGAAGGGCTGTTCGGGTTGCAGTTTAACGGCTTTGATTTTTAGCAGCTCGGCTGCAAGAGACAATTTAGATTTGTTTGACATAACTGTATGTTTTTGTGATTTGTTGTTTCTTTGTGCGAATATAGTAAATAAAGTGCGTTAAGCCTCTTTTTTATAGAAATTATTTTGTTTGGGTATAGCCATCCTTCTTCAGCAGCTCTATTATCTTCTCCTTGAAGTCGCCCTGCACAAGTATCTCGCCATCCTTGGTGCTGCCGCCCACGCCGCATCTTGTCTTCAGCATACGGCCCAGTTCTTTAAGGTCGTTTTCAGTGCCCACGAAGTTGCGCACCAAGGTTACAGTCTTGCCTCCGCGGTGGTTCTTTTCAATGCTCACTCTCAGCTTCTGCTGTTGCTTGGGGAGGGTCTCATTTTCTTCCTTTTCATCGGTGGAATATACAAAGTCGGGGTTTGTAGAATAGACAATGTTGAGGCGCTCTTTCCAGTCGTTGCTCTTCATATCGGCAGTGTTGTTTTAGGGGTTTATCGACGGCTAAGTTACAATATTTTTGCGACAAATTTCAAAGCTTCGCAAAATATCATTACTTTTGCTACGTTATAAACTTACATAATTAAACACGCGCGAGTTGAAATGGCTCAAACAATATCAAAAATAGAGAAAGTTCCCGAACCCACATTAAGGCGTCTGCCCTGGTATCTGTCGGTGTGCCGTTTGCTGAAGCAGCGCGGCGAGCAGTATGTGTCATCTACGCGTCTCTCCAAGGAGACAAGCATTGTGGCGTCGCAGATAGCCAAGGATCTCTCTTGTGTGAACATCGTTGGCCGCACACGTGTGGGGTATGAGATTGATAATCTGCTCGATGTGCTCGAGGATTTTTTGGGCTTTACCCACATTCACAAGGCTTTCCTTTTTGGGGCCGGACGTTTGGGCAGCGCATTGCTCAATGACAGTGGTCTCAAGCAGTTTGGGCTTGAGGTGGTGGCGGCCTTTGACACAAGCCCCAAGGTTGTGGGGCACAGTGTGGCGGGAATTCCTGTGTATCACATAAATGAGCTTGAAGCGAAGATGAAGAGGCATAATGTGCGCATAGGTGTGCTCACCGTGCCCATTGAGCGGGCCCAGGAGGTGGCCGACAAGATGGTGGTGTGGGGCATTAAGGCTATATGGAACTTCACGCCGTTGAGGATTCGTGTCCCCGACAACATCGTGGTGCAGAACACCTCGCTCTATGCTCACTTGTCGTTGATGTTCAACCGCCTTGAGGAACTTGAGGCTAACGAAAAAATATGATTTTGGAATGAAGATAATAGCTGTTGGAAAAAACTATAGCGAGCACGCGCTCGAGTTCGACGGAACAAGCGAGAAACCGGCTGTGCCGATGATTTTTATGAAGCCCGATTCTGCTATCATAAAAAACGGAAAGCATTTTTATGTACCCGACTTTATGGGGCGCATTGATTATGAGGCCGAGATTGTGGTGCGCATAAACAAGTTGGGCAAGAGTATCCCGGCGCGCTTTGCTCACCGTTACTACGATGCCATAACAGTGGGCATTGATTTCACTGCGCGCGACTTGCAACGCAGCCTCATTGCAGCAGGTGCTCCTTGGGAGATGAGCAAGGGCTTTGACGGCTCGGCAGTGCTGGGTGAATTTCGCCCGGTGGAGCGCTACGATATAAAGAATATCGATTTCTCGCTCACAATTGATGACAAGGTGGTGCAGAGCGCCAACAGCTCGCAAATGCTTTTTTCTGTGGATGAGGTGATTGCTTATGTGAGCCGCTTTTGCACACTCAAGACCGGGGACCTCATCTTCACCGGTACACCGGCCGGTGTGGGCCCTGTGTCAATCGGTACACATCTGAAAGGCTTCCTGGGCGATGAGAAGGTGCTCGATTTTCACGTAAGATAACCCGTTTATGAACTATATGAGACAAACTCTTTTTGCCCTTTTGCTGCTGTGTGCCGCCACTGTGCGGGCCCAGTTTGTGCAGGTGGACTGGAGTGGGGCGCACGGCGACTCGCTGCTGCCGGTGTGCACGCAGGTGATTGACCTGCCGGCCGACTATGCCGCCTGTCGCTACACGGCACGCATAGAGTATCCCGAGTTTCAAAAAATGGGTGCGGCAGAGGTCGAGCGCTATGGCATTGCTTCGAAATATGGAAATTTGCCGCCTATGCCGGTTGTGGAGTGCAATGTGGGTGTTCAGGCAAAGCGCGCGCAGCTCGATGTGGCGTTCCTGCCAGTGGTTATGCGCGGCGGAAGCTACTACCGCATAAACTCCTATAAGCTTGTTGTTGAGAGTGTGGCTGCTCCTGCGCGTGCAGCTGCTCAAGGCTCTGTCTCAGAGCGTTATGCGGCATCATCGGTGCTTGCTGCCGGCAAGTGGGTGCGCGTAACGGTGAAGGAGGAGGGCGTGCACAAAATAACTGATAGCGAACTTCGCAAGATGGGGTTCAAAAATCCGGCAAAAGTGCGTCTCTTTGGTTATGGCGGCCGGCAACTGCCCGAGAAGGGGCTTGAGACTCTCCCCGACGATTTGTGCGAAGTGCCTCTGTGGCGCGAGAAGGGCTATGTGCTGTTCTATGCCAACGGAACACTCTCTTGGGAGTATAAAGGCAGTCGCTATGTCCACACACGTAATGTCTATTCGCTCTATGGCGGCTATTTCCTTACCGAAGGCGATGAGCCTCTGCCTTTTCCAACAGTTGCTCTTGAACCCACCCTGCAAGATACTGTAACGACATTTACCAATGTTGCTCTTTATGAGAAAGAGGAGAAGAGCCTGTGCGACTATGGTCGTGTGCTTGTCGATGGGTATGACTATTCGAATATACGTACCGGAACATATTACCTCAATACCAAAGGGGCTGTTCCCGGTGAAGTCATCATTGATGTGTCGTTTGCCACAAACGGAACGGCAATGAGCAACGTGTTTATCCTCAATGATGAAAAGCAGATTGGCACACTCTCGGTGGGGCGCGCTGTCGGTGGCGAGCTTGGCAAGATTGTGGAAAACAGCTTTAAAATCAAAGGGGGTGTAAGCGAAGCACTTAATTTGGTGCTTGTTCACAAGACCAATGATAATTCGGTAACGGGATTTCTCGATTTCTTGCGTGTCAGCTACCCCTGCTCGCTTGCACTGCGCGGTTCCTCAACTCTTTTTCGCGGCAGTTATTCGGGCGGGAATGTGATATATGGCATTGCCGGTTGCAACAAGAACACAAAGGTGTGGGATGTCTCCTCGCCTGTTGAAATAAAGGAGCTGAAAGGCGAACTTGTTGGCAACACCTATTCGGTTGCGGCTCCGGCCGGTCGCAATAGCCGTCTGGTGGCGGTTGATGTGAAGGGGGCCTTCCCATCGGTTGCTGTGGCAGGGAATGTGCCCAATCAAAATCTGCACGCTCTGGGACAGACGGATATGGTGATTATTGTGCCCTCAAACGGGGCTTTTCTGCCGGCGGCCGAGCGTCTTGCACAAGCTCATCGCACAATGGATGGCCTGTCGGTGGCTGTGGTTACTGCGCAGCAGGTCTATAATGAGTTCTCATCGGGTACTCCCGATGTTACTGCTTATCGTAGGCTTATGAAAATGCTCTATGACCGTGCCGAAGGTGCCGATGATGCTCCAAAATATCTGTTGCTGATGGGCGATTCCTGGTTCGACAACAGGCTTATAACGGCGAAAGGGCGCAGCCAGGATGAGTTGTTGTTGTGCTATGAGTCGCAAAATTCGGTCGATGCCATACGCTCCTATGTGCTTGAGGACTATGCCGGCTACCTTGATGACGGCGAGGGCGCCAGTCATTTGAGCGACAAGGTGGATGTTGGAGTGGGGCGCATACCGGTGCAGTCGGTGGCCGAGGCCAACGCGGTGGTGGATAAAATCATTGCCTATATGCAGAACGAGAATGCCGGGAAATGGCAGAATGTGGTGCTGCTGCTTGCCGACGATGGCGATGATAGTATGCCCAACCAGCATATGATGGATGCCGACAGCATTGCAGCAATCTTTGAACAGCACTATCCGTCGTACATTGTGGACCGTGTCTATTGGGATAATTACCCGATAGAAAAATCGGCTGCGGGAAAGCGCTATCCCGCTGTTACCAAGGAAATTTACCGACGCCTGGTAGATGGGGCGCTGATGGTGAACTATTCGGGCCACGGAAGCAGTAACCTGTTCTCGCACGAAATGGTGTGGAAGGCATCTGATATGTCTGCGCTGAGCTCTTCGCACCTGCCTTTCTGGGTTACGGCGTCGTGCGATATTGGTCCCTTTGACAAAGGCGATAACTCACTTGCCGAGGCTGCTCTGTTGAACCCTCAAGGTGCTGCGATAGGTCTTTTCACAACCACACGCACCGTGATGCAGTCCTATAACTCTGTAATAAACAAAGAGTTCTCCAAACTGCTGATGTCTCCTGTGAATAGCGGCGGGATTGTTGCTGTGGGAGATGCTGTGCGACGTGCAAAATGCAATGTAATATCGTATGGCACCGACTACAGCGAGAACAAACTGCAGTATGTGCTGCTTGGCGACCCGGCTTTGAGGCTCAAATATCCTCAATATCGTTTTTTGGTGGAGAAGGTGAATGGTGCCGATGCTTCAACGGTGCAGAATGTGGCAGCAGGCTCGTTGCTGAATGTTGAAGGGTGCGTGGTGGCAAAAGACGGCGCTGTTGCCGAGAACTTTACCGGCGTGCTTCATTCTACCTTGTTCGACAGCGCAGAGACCGTGAACACACGCGACAATACAGGGCTTGGCAGCCACACCTACACTGCATATACCCAAACGCTCTTTTCGGGTAGCGACTCGGTGCGTGGCGGCCGTTTCTCAATAACAATGCCGGTGCCAATGGATATTAACTACAGCAATGGGCGCGGAATGCTCAATCTCTTTGCTGTGGATAGCGGTCTGGTGCTCTCGGCACAAGGCAGTTTTAATAACTTTACCGTTGGAGGCACTGCCGATAGTGTGCAGAACGACGGTAGCGGCCCCGAGATAAAGCTCTATCTTAATACACCCTCTTTTGCCGATGGCGATGAGGTGAATGCAACGCCTTGTCTGTGGGTGGAACTCTACGATGAAAACGGAATAAATACCATAGGCTCGGGCATTGGGCACGATATTACGGCTATTGTCGATAACAGCCCGCATCACACCTATAATCTTAACAGCGCCTATGTGCCGTCGGTGGGTGATTACACTCGCGGAACAATAGTTATGCCGTTGAACGCCCTCCCGGCCGGCGAGCACAAACTGATGTTGCGTGCTTGGGACCTCTATAACAACTCATCCACAGCCGAGATAACCTTCTATGTGGTGCCGTCGTTGGCGCCCGATGTGTTGGACTTGAAGGTTAATCCTTCCCCTGCGCTTGCAGGGCAACCGGTGGAGATTGTGCTCTCCCACGACCGCCCGCAAAGCGAGATTGATGTTACAGTGGAGGTGTTCAACTTCCAGGGGCAGGTGTTGTGGAGTAAAAACGAGCGCGCTGTGTGCGACGGCTTCACATATAGTTGTCGCTGGGATGATGCATCGCTCCCTGTGGGAGTCTATCTTGTGAGGGCGAGCCTTGCCTCGGGCGATGAGAAGTCTACCACAAAAACGGTGAAAATAGTTGTGGTAAACAATAAATAGAACAAAAATAAGTTATATAATGTGCGTGGCTTTAGAGTACTCTTCTGCTACCGACAAACACTAAAAAAGTATGATGAAAAAGAGACTATTGATAACTTTGCTGATTGCGGCTATGGTGCTTCCTGTTTTTGCACAGAAGGAGCAGTTTAATCCTGTGTACACCGGTGTTACTTCGCTTTCTATTGCTCCCGATGCACGTGCCGGTGCGCTTGGTGATGTGGGTGTGGCAACAGAGCCCGATGCCAATTCACAGTATTGGAACCCTGCAAAATACCCGTTTAACATTGCGCGTGCAGGTGTGTCAATGTCCTACACTCCCTGGCTGCGTCAGTTGGTTAGCGATATTGACCTTGTGAACCTTGCCGGTTTCTACCGCATAGGCGACTACTCGGCTGTGAGCGCTTCATTGACCTATTTCTCGCTGGGCGAGGTGTTTGTAGAGAATGAGATGACTATAAAACCCTATGAAATGGCTCTCGATGTTGCCTATTCCCGTATGCTCTCCGAGACCTTCTCTGCAGCCATTGCCTTGCGCTACATACACAGTGATTTGCAATATAACTATGAAGAGGATATGTCGGCCGGAAATGCATTTGCCGCAGATATTGCTCTCTACTACAACAACTATTTTATGATAGGTAGCCACGAGTGTTTGCTGGGTCTTGGTCTCAATGCCTCAAATATCGGTACCAAGATTTCCTATGACGATGGCGCCACCAATGAGTTCATTCCCACCAACTTGCGTTTGGGTGCTTCGTTGTTAATCCCAATCAACGAGTATAACACCTTCTCGGTGAGCGTTGATGTGAACAAGCTTATGGTGCCCACCAAGCCCTCATATAAGCAGTTCCTTGAGGATAGTGGCTATGAGGACGGTGATAACTCCTACTACTCCGAGTATCAGACCTGGCTCGACAGTGAGGGATATAATGATATTTCGCCCATTACCGGTATCTTCAAGTCGTTTGCCGATGCTCCCGGTGGCTTCAACGAGGAGGTAAAGGAGATTTATGGCGGTGTGGGTATAGAGTATTGCTATAACCAACAGTTCTCGCTTCGTGGCGGTTATCACTATGAGAATGAGTATAAGGGTAACAGAAAATACTTTACAGTGGGTGCCGGTTTCAGAATGAGTGTATTCTCGCTCGATGCGGCATATCTTATCTCCACAGCGCAGAGCAACCCTCTCGACCAGACATTGCGCTTCTCTCTCTCATTTGATATGGATGGCTTGAAGGAGCTTTTCAGACGTTGAACACCAAATTAAATATTTGCCTATGATACGTGTGGGTTTTGGCATAGATGTGCATAAATTCGTTGATAACCGCGACCTTTGGATAGGTGGCATTAAAATCCCTTATGAACAAGGACTTGCCGGGCATTCCGATGCCGATGTGCTCATACACGCTATATGCGATGCTCTTCTTGGGGCTGCCAATTTGCGCGACATTGGTTATCAGTTCCCTGATAATTCCGATGAGTTTCTCAATATTGATAGTAAAATTTTATTACGCCGCACCGGCGATATGCTCAAGGAGAAGGGCTACACGATTGGGAACATAGATGCTACAGTGGCTGCTCAAGCGCCTAAGCTGAATCCACATATTCCCGCAATGCAGCAGGTTATGGCCGGCGTTCTTGGCATTTCCCCCGATGATATCTCCATAAAAGCTACTACAACGGAGAAGTTGGGCTTTGAGGGGCGCAAAGAGGGTATTACAGCCTATGCAACGGTGCTTATCTGTAAATAACCTATGAGTGGGCGCGTGTGCAGATTGTTTATGTTGGCAGCAGCAATGCTGCTAACTTCGTCTTGTGCAACGCTCAGCGGCTACGGGGTGGGGCGCATCAAGCGCTACGAAGTGCAGCACGCCCAATTGCCGGAACAATTCGACGGCTACAGGGTGGCTTTTATTTCCGACCTTCATTATAAGAGCCTTTTCACCGAGAAACGCCTCTCGGAATTGGTGAATGAACTTCAACAAATAGCTCCCGATGTGCTTCTTCTTGGCGGGGATTATATTGCCTCCGATGGTGATGCCTATGAGCTGTTTTCGTCCATTTCATCGGTTAAAACAGCCGATGGAATATATGCAGTCCTTGGTAACCACGAGCGCAACAATGCGGGGCTTGTTGCCGATGCGATGTGGCGCAACGGTGTGGTGCTGCTTGCCGACGACACGGTGCGTGTGCAGCGCGGCGATGCCGCAATATACCTTGTGGGCATAGCCGATAGCTTCAGTTATGACTCCACCCGTGTGCAACCGGCCGGGTGGGTGCCCGACTCTCTCTTCACCCTGTTGCTGTGCCACACACCCGATTATGCCGAGCGCTCGGGCACAACTGCCGACCTCGTGCTCTCCGGGCACACGCACGGCGGTCAAGTGAGCCTTTTGGGTATTTACACTCCTGTGCGCAATTCGGTCTATGGCAGCAAATTCTTGCGCGGGCGCAACAAAACCTCGCAAGGGGTAACGGTGATAACCACCAATGGGGTGGGTACCTCCCGCCGAAAAGTTCGTTTCTGCGTTCCAAGCGAGGTTGTTGTAGTTACTCTGCGTCGAAAGGAATAGTAGGGGGCTGTTAAAAAGTTTCTGCCTTTTTACGTTTTTTATATCGTTTGTTGCTATCTTAGCACACAGAAAGTGCTGTTTTGTTATGGAAAGATATTCGCCGACAGATGAGCTTTATATGCGCCGTTGTTTGCAACTTGCAAAATGCGGTGCGGGAAGCACCTCGCCCAATCCGATGGTGGGCGCGGTGATTGTGTGTGCCGGGAAAATTATAGGAGAAGGTTATCACATACGGGCCGGCGAACCGCACGCCGAGGTGAATGCTGTGCGTTCGGTGGCACCCGAGAATAGAGCCTTGCTTGCCAAATCAACCATTTATGTCTCTCTTGAGCCCTGTTCGCATTATGGCAAGACACCCCCTTGTTGCGACCTCATAATCTCCTGCGGAATTCCTCGCGTGGTGATAGGCATTATGGATCCCAATCCTCTTGTGGGGGGTGCCGGCATAGAGCGTATGAGGGCAGCCGGCATAGAGGTTGTTACAGATGTGCTTCGTGATGAGTGTTATGCCATCAATGAGGCGTTCTTCACAATTCAGGCGACGCGTCGCCCAAAAGTTACGCTGAAATGGGCGCAAAGTGCCGATGGGTATATTGATTTGCTGCGCGACAGCGGTAGTGCGGTGCGCATATCTACGCCTGTGTCTCAGGTTGCTGTGCACAAATTGCGTGCCTGCCACGATGCTATTATGGTGGGGCGCCACACTGCGCTTCTTGACAATCCTTCGCTCAATATACGCCATTGGGCAGGGCGCGCACCGCTGCGTCTTGTGATTGACGGAAAGGCAACGCTTTCGCCGGCCTTGGCTCTGTTCGACGGGCAGCAGCCCACGATTGTGTACACAGCACGTGCTGTGGAGGGTAAATATGGCGATAATGTGAAGCAGGTGGAACTTGATTTTGACAGCGATGTGTTGCCTCAGATTTTAGACCATCTTGGCGGCATTGGGGTGAACAGTCTGCTTGTTGAGGGTGGGGCAACAACCCTTCAGTCTTTTATCAACGCCGCGCTGTGGGATGATGCTCGTGTTGAGGTTAATCCTTCGCTTGTGCTTGGCGATGGTGTGGCGGCGCCTGCGCTCCCCGAAGGTTTGGAGTGCGGGAAACAACAGCTCTCCGGTAACGAAGTGTTCTTTTATCGCAGGCAAAAATCTCATTAATTATTTTAAAATATTATAAATATAGGGCCAAATAGCGTAGAAACCGAAAAATGTTGCTAATTTTGCAAATTGAACGTAAAGTGCACTTCAAGTATGAAAAAGAAATTGGCATTATATTTGGTTTCGGCAGTTCTGTTGCTGGCCACCCATTCGTGCGGCGTCGATGAGAAAGAGAATGCTGTTCTCTCGCCCTATGCGGTGCTTCATTCTTTCAAAATCGGCAACATAAGGTCAGAGTATCCCTCTTTCACTTCAGCCGGTGAGGATACCCTTGTTGCAAAGACAATAGCAGGAAGCTCTTTTCCCTTTACTATCAATCAGATGAGCGGAGAGGTGTTCAATGTGGATTCGCTCCCCTACGCAACAAACCTTGATAAGCTTGTGATAAAAACCTCTTTATCGGGTTATGCAAAACTCTATGTGGATAGCCTCGATAGCTATGAGTTCTTCTCTGAGACCGACTCTTTGGATTTCTCTTATCCACGTAAGATGCGTGTAACATCGGCCGATGGTAACTATGTGAGAGATTATACCGTTACTGTGAATGTGCATCGGGTAGACCCGAACTTGATGGTGTGGGATGACTATGAGGCGCCTGAAGTATCATCCCCATCGCGTGCGGTGGAGTTTGATGGCGCAATGTGCGTCTTTGGGAATGTCGGTGGGCAGCTTTCGGTTGCTATGTCGTCTCTTGCCGGTGTGCCGGAGTGGAGTGTGCACTCTTTGGTTGGGCTTCCCTCTGCTGTAAATCTCTCAACTGTTCACTCTTTTAACGGCTCGTTATTTGTGGTTGCCGGCGATGGTCTTTATAGGTCGGCAGATGCTGTAAACTGGGAGCTTGCTTATGCGGCCGATGGACTGCTTGCTATTGTTGCAGCATCGGATGAAAGTGGCGAGATGCTGGTGGCAACAGCAGATAAACTTCTGAGCACAATTGATGGTGTTTCATTCACTGCTGTGGGTGATGTTCCTGCCGGTTTTCCGCTATACGGTGTTTCAATTGCATCATACACGCTAAGTCATAACAGTAACTTTGTGCGCTATATGTTGGTGGGATACACCACTGCAGCAATGGACAAAGCTCCGGTGGTGTGGAGCAAACTATCTACCGAGAAAGGATGGTCCAAATTTGATAACGAGGGTAACCCCTTCCCTTGCCCTGCGCTTGAGGGATTGTCGGTGGTGCGTTATGATAATTTCCTTTATGCTATGGGCGGCGATTTTAAGTCGTTCTACATTTCAAGGGATAACGGAATAACTTGGAAGGAACCTGAAGACTTTTACCAGCGTTTGCCCAAAGCATTGATTGGAATGAAGCAGCCTTTTGTGGTAACTGTAGACAGCAATAATGTGATGTGGATGGTAACTGCCGGCAGCAAGCCTGCTGTTTGGAAAGGTATTTTGAATCGTCTTGGTTTTGCAAAGTGATGGAAAAGGCTCTCCTTGTGCGCAGAATGGTTGTTGGTGCAATGATGTTGCTCCTTGTTGCCGGTGTGCGTGCCGAAGAGCTTGAATATCGCTATGAACTTGGAGCTATGGTTGGTGGAAGCAGCTACTATGGCGATGCAAACTACAGTTCGCCGTTCAACAATGTGAATATTATGGGCGGTGCCATTTGGCGCTACAACATAAATCCCCGAATGGCGGTGAAGAGCAATCTTTCCGTTGCCCGAATATCGGGTAGCACTGTTGGTGGGGAAAACAGTTTTCCCGGTGGGGATACTGATTTTTCGCGCACATTGCTTGAACTGGGTGCACAGTATGAACTACACTTTTTTGCCTATGGCAATGGTGAGGGATACAAGGGTACGAGACGCTTGGCGCCCTACATATTTGCGGGTGCAGGAGTTGTGTATGCCCCGGCACCGGCAAAGCACGTTGTAACGGCAAACATACCGTTGGGGGTGGGGCTTAAGTTTAAAGTGGCGCCTCGCTTGAACTTGGGCTGCGAAATCTCATATCGCTTTACATTCAGCGACAATCTGGATGTGGTGAATGAGGGGCAGTTGTCGCTCAACGACCCCTATGGCATTGAGAGCGGATTTATGAAAAACAAAGATAGTTACTCGTTTTTGTCGTTTTCGCTGACATACGACCTATCGCCAAAATACAGGAAATGCAACAATTAGAGAATATGGCAATGGACTATATTGAAAAAATAGATATGGAGCGCGTTCCCAAGCATATTGCAATCATTATGGATGGCAATGGACGTTGGGCGCAGCAGCGTGGAAAGGAGCGCCACGAGGGGCATCAGGCCGGCGCCGTGGCAGTGCGCAAGCTTGTTGAGGATGCTTTGAAGTTGGGTGTTAAGTATCTCACACTCTACACTTTTTCAACCGAGAACTGGAAACGTCCCGTGGCCGAGGTGGCTGCGCTGATGGTGCTGCTGTTCGAGTCGGTTGAGGAGGAGTTGTTTGTGAAGCATAATGTGGCTTTCCGCGTAATAGGAGACTTGAGTAAACTGCCCAATGATGTGCGCGAGCGCCTTAACGGCTGCAGCGAGCGCACTGCAAAGAATGATGCAATGACGCTGGTGCTTGCGCTCAGTTATTCATCTAAATGGGAGATTACCGAGGCTGTGCGTTCAATAGCTGCAAAGGTGAAAGAGGGCTCTCTTGATGTGGAGAATATAAGCGATGCAACTATCGACAGCGAGCTGGCCACTTCGTTTATGCCCGACCCCGATTTGCTCATACGCACCGGCAAGGAGCAGCGTTTGAGTAACTTCCTGTTGTGGCAGATGGCCTATTCGGAGTTCTATTTCTCCGAGGTGTTATGGCCCGATTTTGACAAGAATGAACTTTGTAAGGCAATATATGAGTATCAGAGCCGTCAGCGCCGTTACGGCCTCACGGGCGAACAAGTGACAAATGAAGAAAAAGCAGAGTAAAATGAGATTTTTACCATTTATAAGGGTAACCCTTGCGGTTGCATTGACAGCTGTTGTGTCGGCGGTGTCGGCACAGGAAGTTATTGTCAAGCCCACAATCCTGTATACTAACGCGGCACATAAATACACCATTGGTGGAATAAACCTTTCGGGTGTAGAGAATCTCGAGCCGTCGGTGGTCATAGGAATATCGGGCCTCTCGATTGGAGATGTGATTTCTGTGCCCGGCGATGAGGTTACCAATGCAATCAAACGCTATTGGAAGCACGGCCTTTTTGAAGATGTGTCAATCACTGCCGATAGTATAAAGGATGGACGCATATATTTGGGCATTGCACTGAGGCAGCGTCCGCGTGTGTCGCAACTCAATATCACGGGCATCAAGAAGTCCGAGCGCGAAGAGCTTGAGACAAAGGTGGGCATACACCCGGGTGGCCACATAACCCCCGATATCATTGCGCGCGCTGAAAAGGTGATAAAGAACTACTACGATGACAAGGGCTACAAGAACGCCGAGGTTAAATTTGTGCAACGCCCCGATGTTACGGCCGACAATCGCGTGATAGTGGATTTGGATATCCGCAAGAATTCCAAGGTGAAGATTCACCGCATATACATTGAGGGTGTAAAGGCGTTGCCCGAGAAGAAGGTGAGATATGCGATGAAGAAGACCCGCGAGAAGACTCGTTTAGACAACTTCTTCCGCACTATTTTCCGCCCAAAGAAGTTTACCGAGGAGCTCTATTCCGAAGATAAGAAGAAAATATTGGACCGTTACTATGAGAACGGTTATCGCGATGCCCGCATTGTGAAGGACAGCGTGGTGCCCTATGGTGATAATTTGGTAGATATATATATAGGAGTAGAGGAGGGCAACAAGTATCACATCCGCAGCATAAAGTGGGTGGGTAACAGTGTCTACTCTACATCGTTCCTCGACTATGCGTTGCGTATGAAGGCCGGTGATGTCTATAATCAGAACGAGCTTGAGAAACGACTGATGTTTGATGAGGATGCAGTGAAGAATATATACTACAACGAGGGTTATGTGTTCTTTAACGTGTTGCCGGTTGAGGCAAGGATAGAGAACGACTCGGTGGACCTTGAACTGCGTATGGTTGAGGGTGTGCAGGCAACTGTGGACCGTGTAACCATCAGTGGCAATGACCGTCTATATGAGGAGGTTGTGCGCCGCGAACTATATACACTCCCCGGCAGCCTGTTCTCAATGAGTGCGCTTGAGCGCTCGTGGAGAAATATTGCCAATATGGGACACTTTGACCCCGAGTCTGTGGACCCGGGAGCCACTCCCAATCCCGAGAACGGCACCGTTGATATGCACTGGAAACTCGAGCCCAAGAGCAGCGACCAGATAGAGCTCTCTGCCGGTTGGGGACAGACCGGTCTCATTGGTAAACTTGCGCTCAAGTTTACCAACTTCTCGGTGCGTAATATGTTCCGCAAGGATGGTGTGCGCCGTGGCATTATTCCGCAGGGCGATGGACAGACTCTCTCAATCAGTGCACAGACCAACGGTCGTTACTATCAGTCCTATAGCCTCTCGTTCTTTGACCCGTGGTTGGGAAGGAAGCGCCCCAATTCATTCTCTGTTTCGGCCTTCTTCTCTATGCAGACCGATGTTGCCGACAGCTACTATAACTCGGCCTACTATAACAACTATGCCAACTATCTCTATGGCTATGGCAACTATGGTGGTTATGGCTATAACTATAACAATGTCTCATCATACTATGACCCCGACAAATATATAAAGATGTATGGTGCGTCAATTGGTTGGGGACGCCGCTTGCGTTGGCCCGATGATAACTTCTCCTTCTCGGCCGAGCTGAACTACCAGGTCTACTCGTTGAAGGATTGGCAATACTTCCTCATCACCGATGGCGTTTGCAATAACCTTAACCTCTCGCTCTCGTTGGGACGTAATACGGTAGACCATCCGTTTTTCCCGCGTCAGGGTTCCGATATTTCGCTTGTGGCATCGGCAACACCTCCCTATTCAAGTTGGGACGGTAAGGATTATGCCAACCTGGCCAAGAATATTAACTCACCCAGCTACAAGGATGAGCTAAGCGACAAGCACAAGTGGATAGAGTATTACAAGATAAAGTTCCGCAGCAAGACATATACCTCGCTCACACCGGGCAAGTATAATCTTGTGCTTATGACACGTGCCGATTTTGGTATTTTGGGTAGTTATAACAAGAATAAGAAGTCGCCGTTTGAGACTTTCTATGTTGGTGGCGATGGTATGAGTGGCTACTCATATAACTATGCGACAGATATGGTTGCATTGCGTGGTTATGAGAACGGCAGCTTGACACCCTATGGCTACGAGGGTTATGCCTACACCCGCCTTGGCCTTGAGCTTCGCTTCCCCTTTATGTTGCAGAACTCTACAACAATATATGGTCTTGCATTCATTGAGGGCGGTAACGCTTGGGCCGATGCGTCAAAGTTCAATATCTTCGACCTCAAGCGCAGTGCCGGTGTGGGTGTTCGTGTGTTCCTGCAGATGATTGGCCTCATTGGTATTGACTGGGCCTACGGATTTGATAATGTATTCGGCTCTTCACAGTATGGCGGAAGCCATTTCCACTTTATACTTGGACAGGAGTTCTGATGTTTAAATCTATGCAGTTATGAAAAAGTTGTTTTTTGCGATAATTGCCTCATTCCTTTTTGTGCCGGTAGCGTTTGCACAAAAGTATGTTACAGTGGATATGGAGTATATCTTGAAGAATATTCCGGCCTATGAACGTGCTAACGAGCAGCTCA
>JAEIGA010007521.1_pt1 | contig 16530 bp, 13 predicted proteins | sample 9270691 | NCBI WGS metagenome assembly JAEIGA01 (sample SAMN17057246, study PRJNA624740) | gut metagenome | biome: biome; isolation source: fecal sample | host: Bos grunniens | place: China: Xizang | collected 2019
AGTGAAACGGTTTACAGATGTAGAGAATTTACATGACTAAGCGTTGTACGACATATGATCGGTCCCTTATTAAGGCGATTGATAGCGTTGGGGTCCCACCTCTTCCCATCCCGAACAGAGAAGTTAAGCCCAACAGCGCCGATGGTACTGCAAATGTTTGTGGGAGAGTAGGTCATCGCCACTTTTTTCGAGAAGAGTTTCAGTTAAACACTGGGACTCTTCTTTTTTTGTATATATGCTGTTAATCCCCCCAGGGGCTATCGGTTGTTGCAGTGATACAAATGATCATTGACAATGCCAATGGCTTGCATAAAAGAGTAGGTAATTACCGGTCCCATAAATGAGATTCCTCGGTGTTTCATGTCTGTACTCATTTTTTTTGAAATATCGCTCACTGTGGGAATCTCGGAAAGGGAGTGCCACTTTCCATCAATTTGTTGCCCATGGGTAAATGACCATAAGTATGCATCCAACGAACCAAATTCCTTCTGTATCCGTTGGACTGCTTCTGCATTGCGGCGTACGCTGAAAATTTTACCACGGTGACGGATAAGTCGGGAATCGGAAAGTAGTCTCTCCAATTCTTCATCTGTCATTGATGCACATGCATCTATGTCAAAATTGTGAAAAGCTGATTTGTATGCATCGCGTCTATGCATGATAATTTTCCACGAAAGACCTACGCTGGCGGCTTCCAAGCATAACATCTCGAATTCAAAGCGGTCGTCGTGATTGACTTTGCACCATTCGTTGTCGTGGTAGCTTAAAAGGATTGTGTCTGAACCGCACCATTTTCTGCAATCATCCATTGTGTATCTTTTGCTTTTGTTCTTTTGCAAAAATATCTTTCTTGTCTGTTACGCGCAAATTCCCACGCGGGTTTTTGTTCATAGCTTGTAACAAAAAGTGTTTTCATTCGTCTATTCCACGACAGGACATAATTGGAGACAATGTAAAACATTAATATAGATTCTATGAAAAAAACTCTTTTACTTCTTTGGGGATTTGTTGTGGCTACCGTATTTCTTGTTTCTTGCAATGGGGATGACGTTGATGATGCGATAGCTTGTAGGATTACGGTGAGCACCACACATGGTGGCAATGTGTATATCGATAATTATTCGGGAACCTCCGTTGTGGTTGATGCCGAAAGTGAACTTACTGTTGTTGCTGTGCCTGATGAGGGTTACACCTTTTTGGGATGGTTTGTTTGTGAAGAAAACACTCCTTTGAGTACTTCTGCTATTTACACATTCGCGGTTAATGGTAATTGTGATTTGATAGCTCGGTTTCAGAAACTCAGTACAGTGTCAATCTCCTGTTCTTCGGGTGGAAACGCTTGCTTCAAGAACTCTATTGAGACATCCATGAATATACTCTCCGGTACAGAGGTTACGGTTGTAGCAAAGTCTTATAACGGTTTCTCTTTCTTGGGGTGGTTTGTTGATTACAATATTGTAAGCCAGGATGCTGAATATACATTTGTGGTTGATGGTGATGTCAATATCGTTGCTAAGTTCAGGAAACCGGCAGATGTTGTCGACTTGGGGCTTTCTGTAAAGTGGGCGTCGTGCAATGTCGGTGCTAATTTCCCAGAAGAGTATGGTGGATACTACGCATGGGGTGAAACGGTTGAGAAATACGATTATAGTTGGAACTCCTATGAGTGGTGTGGCGACGATGGTAAAATTATGAAAAGGTACTGCACGGATATTTTGTTTGGAGATGTTGATGATAAACGAACTCTTGACTCCGGGGATGATGTGGCACATGTGGAATGGGGTGGCAAATGGCGTATGCCTACACGTGAAGAGCTGGATGAACTATGCTACAATTGTTCTTGGGAATGGACTAATATAAATGGTGTCAACGGTTATAAGGTAAAGGGAGCAAATGCCAATTCCATATTTCTGCCAGTTGCTGGTTATCGTTATGGCTCTGCATTCAACAATCGTGGAGTAAGCGGAAACTATTGGTCGCGTTCGTTGGATGAAGAGTGTAATAGCAATGCCTATTACCTTGTGTTCAGCGAAACTGCTTATGGATGGGGCAGTTTCAACGACCGGTGTGGCGGTCTTAATGTTCGTGCTGTATGTGAGTGATACGTATTAATACATTAAATCCCAAAGTCCTAAGACTTTGGGATTTAATGATTTTTATTTACTATCCTCGCATTCGGGGCAATGCTTTATGCCTTGGGTATAGGTTGTGGCATTTATGCTCTCCTTGATATTGATTGGGACGTAAACCATTGAGTAGCCGCCGGGTTCTTCTTCGTAGAAGAGACCTATGGTTTCGCCGTCGGGGAGTATACACATGGATGAATATGCCGAGCCACGGTCGGATACTTCAATCTTTGTCCATTTGTTTGAAAGTTCTGTCGGGGTGTATGTGGCTGGATCGTCGCTCAACGGGCGGTAATATACTGCTACGTTGCTACGGCTGTTGCCTGTGGGAACCGACTGGAACAGTATGTTGCCGACGCGGAGTATTTCGCCGTTGGTGTCGTTGCTTCCGAATTTAAGGTTACCTGCCACGTCGGTTGATACTGCGCCGTCCCATTTGCCTTCGGCTTTCTCGAAGTTGCTGTAATGGAATACGTTATAGTAGCGTCCATATCCTTTGCGGCTGCTGAGCAGTACGCTTCCGTCGGGTAGTTCTTCGCACTTGGGCTCGTTGCCGTAGGGGGCAGGGCTGTCATTGAAGTCGTTACCGAGTTCTCCGAGAAGGTTCCATGTTTCTCCGAAATCGTCGGAGTAAAGCACATAGTTGTGGTGGCGATAACTGCCTGTCTCTACTGCCCAAACAGCGCAATATATGCGATAGTAGTCGCCTACTTTAATCATGCTGCTCTGTGCCATGCGTCCAGCTCCGATGAACATTGAACCTACATGTGCTTTGCCGTTCTGGTCTTTGAACAGTGGATAGATGTCGTAGGTTACCTCTTGTGGCTGTGTTGTCTCCCATTGTTGTGTCTCTTCATTGAATTTGATGCGTAGACGTGCCATACGGTTGGGGTTCTCTGGATTTTCGGCTGTTCCTGCTCCGTAGTTGCCATGCCAGCATACGCGGTTTCCGCATACACTCATCACCAATATCTCGTTATGTTCGCGGTCGGCTACGATGGCGGGATCACCGAATCCGGTAAGCCATGTTTCAGTTGCTTCTTTTCCCATTCCGTCGGCTATTGTAACGGGGGCTGTCCATGAGTGACCGTCCCATTCTTTACCTGCTTCGGTGCTGTGGCGCATCACAAGGTCTACTTCTCCGAATCCTATGTCGTTTCCACATGGACGATAGTCGTTGATTGCAAATACGTAGCCGTTGGCTGTTGATACTATTGCCGGTATGCGGTATGGGATACCTTTTTCGTCGGGCGAGTAGTAGAGGTATTGGTATCTGTTGTCTGTGTCTACAGAAATGTTTATTGCAACTTCCATGCCTTTGGCGGGTAGTGTGTGGTCGGTCATGCTCTTACCTCCGTTAATATCCATTTTCCAGCCATGACATTCGAGTCCAGTGGCGATGCTGAATGTTGCATCAAGTGGAAGATAGCATGTTGTTTCGCGTGGCAGTGTGTTCTTGTCGAGCAATGTGTTGCTTGTGTTGCCGTCGATTGTGATGGCTATGTAGCCAATCTTGTTGTTGGTGTCGTAACCGCCTTCAAGTTGTGCGTTGTACTTCAGTTTCAATGGTTTGCTCATGTCGATGACCTTGAAGTTCCAACATCCGCCTGCATCTTCGCTTGAATATAGCTTTATGTCTCTGCCGGCTCCGCCGAACATGTTGAAACTCATGCTTGGGTTTACCTTGGGTGATATTGTGTAGCTTCCGTCTTCTTTTGCTGTAAGTGTAAGCAACGTTGCTTCTTCGGCTTTTGCCATGGTTGCCGCAGCTCCGCTCTCTGTTCCCTCGAGCTTGAGGGCGTATTTCTTCCCGGATGTATGGTTATATAATTTGAATGCTTCGGCATTACCGACCATGTACCAGATATCTTCGGTGGTGTATGATGCCGTACCGCTTCCGATGGGGGAATCTGCCACATCTTTTGCATTGATGAATTTTATTGAAAATCCTTTGTCGCGGTTGTTGGTTATCTGTACCGGTGTGCCGTTTCTGAACGATTCCGAGAAAATGGATTCTATACCGTTCTGTTGTTCCTGGGCATTCGTTGTTATGCCAAACATTATTACAGTCAATAGCAAGAGCAGTCTGTTTGTTTTCATAATTTTTCTATTAGCAATATTCTTTCTGCGAAGATAGTGAAATAATAGTTAAGGAGCAAATGTCCTTTTCTTGTTTATTGTCTTGCATTTCCTTTATCTTTTCACTACCTTCGCACTACTAAATTGAAAAATATGGCGCAGATAGTATCACCATCGTTGTTGTCGGCGAATTTCGGCAACTTGCAGGAAGACTTGAAAATGATTAACGAAAGTAAATGCGAATGGCTGCATATAGATATTATGGACGGTGTGTTCGTGCCTAATCTCTCTTTTGGTCCTCCTGTGCTCAAATATGTGGCAGAACTTTGTGAGAAACCTCTTGACGTACACTTGATGGTTGTGAATCCTATGAATTATCTGCCTGCGGTGAAGGAATTGAATGCGCGTATAATGAATATTCATTATGAGGCTTGTACTCACTTGCATCGTGCTGTTACTCAGATAAAGGATGCCGGTATGATGGCTGGTGTGACACTGAACCCTTCAACTCCTGTTCATTTGCTGAAGGATATCATAGGTGAGCTTGACCTTGTGCTTCTTATGAGTGTCAACCCGGGCTTTGGCGGTCAGAAGTTCATTCCACACACTGTGAACAAGGTGCGTGAATTGCGTGAGCTTATAGATTCAACTGGTTCAAAGGCTCTTATAGAGGTTGATGGCGGTGTGAATGTGGAGACCGGTAAACTTTTGGCCGAAGCAGGTTCCGATGCTCTTGTTGCCGGTAATGCTGTGTTCAAGGCGGAAAATCCTTGTGCAGTCATTGATGCATTACGTGCAATGTAAAACCCGGCGTGGCTGACAAAAATATATTCTATAAGAATCCTCTTTTGAGGTTGGCAATACCGTTGATGCTTGGTATTGCTACGGGATGGGTGTGCGGTATTCCTGTATCGTACATCCTTTTTCTTTCTGTAATCTCTCTGGTGGCATTGCTTTTGGGCTTGATGCGTATTGCTCCAAAATGGTTGTTCGGCGTTGGAGTAATGGCTGCAATGTTTGCCATAGGGCTTTTTGCCGAGAACCGTCAGGCTGCAGGGAAGAGTGTTTCATGGAACGGCTTTAAAAACTGTTATACGGCAAATCTGGTAGAGATGCCTGCTGTGCGCGGAACGAATGTAAAGGTGCTTGCAGACGTTGTGGCGGACTCGCTTCCCGACGAAGGACGTTCACAGGGACTTGTCTATCTCTATTTTCCGCGTACCGTTGAGACGGAACTTCTTTCGGCTGGCGATGTGGTTACTTTTGAGTCAAAGATTGCTCCTCCAAGGAATATGGGTAATCCTGCTGAATTCGATATAGAAAGTTATTATTATATAAAAGGTGTCTCGGGTACGGCTTATGTTCCCGACAGGAAATGGCATCTGTTGCCAGAAAAGAAGAATACTCTGCAGAGCCATGCTCTTAAACTCCGTGGAAGCGCAATAGAACTTTATAAGCGTCTTGGCTTTGAGAAGGAGGCGTTGGCTTTGCTTTCTGCCCTTACTCTGGGTGAAAAAAGAGATTTCCCACAAGAACTGAAGGAGAGTTATTCTGTGGCAGGAGCAAGCCATATACTTGCTTTGTCGGGACTGCATCTTGGAATTCTGTACATATTGTTGGCTTTGCTTGTTCCCGGAAGCAAGGGAGGTGTTGCCTGGCGTGTATTGCGAGAGCTCTTTATTGTATTGTTTCTCTGGGGATTTGCTTTTGTGGCAGGACTGTCGCCGTCGGTGGTGAGATCGGCAATTCTCTTTACTCTGATGTCGCTTGGACGCTTGCTGGGCGGCGATGTGTCTCCTGTAAGCTCTCTTTCTCTTGCGGCAATGGTGATGCTTGTGTTTTCTCCTCATCTGCTTTTTGATGTCAGCTTCCAGTTGTCGTTTGCGGCAGTGTTGTCGATAGTGTTGCTTGCTCCGCCATTGCAGAAGGTTATGGGTGTCTACAAGCATGGTGCAGTATATCGCTATGCTGTAAACCTGTTGATACTGTCGTTGGTGGCGCAGATTGGAGTGCTGCCTTTCGTGTGGTATTACTTTGGAATGTTTCCTCTGTACTTCCTTGTTACAAATATATTTGTCGTGCCGTTGGCTTTTGTGATGATGGTTCTGGTGGTTGCTGTGTGGATTCTGACTCCTCTATCGTTCCTGCAGATTCCGTTTGCATGGTTGCTTGGTTTGGTGGTGCGCCTTATGAATTTTATTGTATGCGGTGTGGCGGAATTGCCCGGAGCATCAATTTCTTTACCGCAATTGGACTTACCGGGCGTATGTTGTGTAACCGTAATCATGGTGCTGATGTTGCTGGCATTGTATAAACGTCATTGGTGGTTGCTGGTGTTGTCGTCGTGTGGTGCTTTGTCGCTGTCGGTGCTGTATCTTGCCGAAGGAGAACCTGCGGACGAAGGCGATTATATCGTGATATACAACAATCGTAAGAATCCGCTCCTGCATCTTGTGTACGAAACAGGCAACAATTATCTTGTATCGACGGTTCCGCAACTGGATGCTGAGTATGAATATGTTTCAGAGCCTTATATACAGCGCGAATCCCTCTCTTCGCCTCAATGGGTGGAGTGGGAATATTCTGATTCTTTGTTGCAGTATAAAGAAGGATTTTTTACCTTTGACGGCGTAACCATTAAACTGCTAGACAACTCTTTTTGGCGCGAGAATGATTATGTACAACCTGTTGATGTGCTGGTGTTGTGCCGTGGTTTTTTGGGAAGCATCGCAGAACTTGTACAGGTCTATCCGGCGGCATGTGTGGTGGCTGATGCGTCGTTGTATAAAAACAGTCGTGAAAGGATAATGCGCGAGTATATGCAGTTGGGAATAGAGGTGGTGGATGTTTCGCAGACTGGTGCAATGAAACTTGTTGCGCACGGTGATGCTTTTGACCTGATACCTATGAAAGAACAATAAGAGTGTTGATTATGATAGAAAATATTATATCTAAAAACTGTATTGATGCTGTTGAACAGTTGATTTCCGGAAATGAAAGGTTTGTAATCCTTTCGCACAAGAACCCCGATGGCGATGCCTTGGGTTCTTCGCTTGCATTGTATCATTATCTCAAATCGCGTGGTAAAAATGCGGCGGTGGTGCTTCCTAATGCTTTTCCTGATTTCCTTGCATGGTTACCGGGTGTAAAGAATGTGTTGCTCTACGACAAGGATACCGACAGGGCAAAGGAACTTATCGGGCTGGCAGATGCTTTTTTCTGTCTCGACTTTAATGCTTTGAACCGTATCGGGGATGTTAGTGAGGAGGTTGCGAAGAGTAGTGCACCGAAGTTGCTGGTAGACCATCATCTCTATCCGTCCGATGAGTTTGCCGTTGAGATTTCTTTTCCCGAGGCTTGTTCGACATCGGAACTTGTCTACAGGCTGATAGAAAATCTGTCGAGTGATGCCGCAGTCTCTTTTGATATGGCGCAGTGCATATATACGGGTATGATGACCGATACCGGTGCGTTCGCTTATGCGTCGTCGCGTAAGGATATTTTCCTTATTGTTGCCGCTTTGCTCGATAAGGGTATCGACAAGGATAAGATATACCGCAGGGTATTCTACAGTTCGTCGTTTACGCGTATGAAATTGCAGGGTTATGTGATGTACAGAAAACTGAAGGTCTATAATAAATACAACGCGGCATTAATAACTCTTGACCACAGCGAACTGCAACGCTTTTATGCTGTAAAGGGAGATACGGAGGGACTGGTGAATCAGCCGTTGCAGATAAAGGGAATACGTTTCTCGTGTTTCTTCCGCGAGGAAATACCCGGCAAGATAAATGTGTCGTTGCGCAGTGTGGACGATTTTCCGTGCAACGAGGTGGCTGCAGAGTTCTTCAATGGTGGTGGACATAAGAACGCGTCGGGCGGTGAACTGCATTGCACGATGGACGAGGCTGTGTTGCTTTTTGCCAAGGCTATGGCAAAATATAAGAACCTACTTACCGAATGATGGGGTGGTATTGCTGTGATGTAAGTTATTTTAATGATTATATGGATTTTTTTTCATAGGTTTTTTGTATCTTCGCAGAAAATTGTAATTTTGAAAAATCGTTAGAATATATATGACAGCAAATAAACTGAAAAATACACTTTTATATGCTCTTCTGTTCATGTTTATCGTGGCATGTGATGACACGGTTACATATTCCGAGATGAAGGAGAAGGAGATAGAGGCTATAAATGAGTATATAAAGGAGAAGAATATTGATATAATTACATTCCAGCAATTCATTGCGCAAGATTCGGTAACGGTCGTCGATGAAAAAAGTGGTCGTAACGAATATGTTGAAATAGACGGTGTTTATATGCAGATTGTAAACAATCCGAAGGGTGCTGATGATGCCCGAAAGATTGAAGAGGGTGATACCCGTAACATTTTTGCGTGTTATACCGAATACAATATACAGGATGCCGATACAATATCGAGCAATAAGTATTACAGCGCACACGATGAGATGCGTGTAACAAATAATAGCGGATCGTATTCTGCTACTTTTACTTCGGGTATGATGAAGGAGCTGTATAGCAGCAGCTATGTTCCGACAGGCTGGCTTGTTCCGTTCAGCTATCTGTGGTTTACACGCAGTCAGTCACAGCATACAAAGGTTAATTTGATTGTACCTCATACAAAGGGAACATCTAATGCCACAACATATGTATATCCTTGTTTCTATGAGATAAGATTCTACCCGGAAACTCTCTACGATTATAACGAGGAGTAAATGAATAGCAAGAATTTGAAAAACAAATATTTCAACTTATAACCAACATGACACTGATTAAATCTATTTCAGGTATCAGAGGTACTATCGGTGGTAGAGCCGATGAAGGTCTAACTCCTCTGGACGTAGTGAAACTGACTTCAGCCTATGCAGCGCTGATACGTAAGACAACCACCAAGACAACAAATAAGATTGTTGTCGGTCGCGACGCACGTCTTTCGGGCGACATGGTAAACAAAATCGTTTGCGGTACTCTTATGGGTATGGGATTCGATGTTGTTGACATAGGTCTTGCTTCAACTCCTACAACAGAGGTTGCTGTTACAATGGAAGAGGCTTGTGGTGGTATCATTCTTACAGCAAGCCACAACCCACGCCAGTGGAATGCGCTCAAACTCCTTAACGAGAAAGGCGAGTTCTTGAATGCTGCCGAGGGTCAGGAAGTTCTCCGCATTGCAGCTGCCGAAGAGTTCGACTATGCCGATGTAGAGACTCTTGGCAAGTACCGTTTGGACGAGACATATAACGAAAAACATATCGATGCAGTTTTTGCTTTGCCTCTTGTTGATGTAGAAGCTATCAAGGCTGCCGGTTTCAAGGTTGCTATCGACTGTGTGAACTCTGTAGGTGGTGTAATCCTTCCACAGTTGTTCGAGAAGTTGGGTATCACAAAGGTTGACAAATTGTACTGTGAGCCTACAGGTGACTTCCAGCATAACCCCGAGCCTCTTGCAAAGAACCTTGGCGACATCATGGGCTTGATGGCAAAGGGTGGCAACGATGTTGCTTTTGTTGTTGACCCCGATGTTGACCGTTTGGCTATTATCTGCGAGAACGGTGAGATGTACGGCGAGGAATATACTCTTGTAACAGTTGCCGACTATGTATTGAAGCACACTCCGGGTAATACCGTTTCTAACCTCAGCTCAACACGTGCTTTGCGCGATGTTACAAATGCTCATGGTTGTACTTATACAGCATCGGCTGTAGGTGAGGTGAATGTTGTTACCAAGATGCGTGAGACAAACGCAATCATCGGTGGTGAGGGTAATGGTGGAGTAATCTATCCTGCTTGCCATGCCGGTCGCGATGCTTTGGTTGGTATCTGCTTGTTCTTGAGCCACCTTGCACACGAGAAGAAGACTGTAAGCGAATTGCGTGCAACATATCCAGCATACTTCATGGGTAAGAACCGTATCGATCTCAAGCCCGGTTGCGATGTTGATGCTATCCTTGAGAAGATTAAGGCTACATATGCAGGTAAGGCTGAAATCAATACTGTTGATGGTGTTAAGCTCGACTTCCCCGAAACATGGGTACACTTGCGTAAGAGCAACACCGAGCCAATCATCCGTATCTACTCCGAAGGTCCTACACAGGAGGCTGCCGATGCAATCGGTGAAGAGATTCTTGCACTTGCAAACAGCTTGATGTAATTTAAAGGATTATAAATAATGGAAAGGGAGCTCATCAAACGATGGACTCCCTTTTTGTTGATTAACGAAATCTTGCTATCTTTGTAGCTGTAAAAATCAAAATATACCGAATGGCAAGAATACTCGCTATAGATTACGGAAAAAAGAGAACCGGATTGGCTGTTACCGATGAACTTCAGATTATAGCCAATGGCCTTACTACTGTTGCAACGGTTGAACTGGTGGACTTTATTCTCAATTACGTGAAGAAGGAACCGGTTGAGCGTATAATTGTGGGTATGCCCAAGCAGATGAACAATCAGCCGTCGGAAAATATGGGACGTATAAGACCATTCGTAGGACAGCTGCGTAAGTTGTTGCCTGATATTCCTGTTGAATATCACGATGAGCGTTTCACTTCGGTGCTTGCGCATCAGGCGATACTTGCTTCGGGAATCGGGAAAATGGCGCGTCGAAACAAGGAACTCGTTGACGAAGTGAGTGCTACAATTATTCTGCAGTCGTATATGGAGAGTTGCAGAATGCGTAAGTAAGATAATAAAAATTAGAAACAATGATACTACCTATTTATTTGTATGGTCAGCCTGTTCTAAGAAAGGTTGCCGAGGATATAACTCCTGATTATCCACAGCTCAAGGAGCTTATCGAGAATATGTTCGAAACAATGTATAATGCCGAGGGTATCGGTCTTGCGGCACCGCAGATCGGCTTGGCAATACGTCTCGTTGTAATTGATTTGGATGCTCTATCTGACGACTATCCCGAATACAAGGATTTCCGCAGGGTATATATCAATGCCGAGGTGCTTGAGAGTTCCGAGGAGAAGGATTCTATGGATGAGGGCTGCTTGAGTTTGCCTGGTATTCATGAGAAGGTTACACGTCCTACACGTATTCATGTGAAGTATCTCGATGAGAATTTTGTTGAGCATGATGAGTGGGTGGAGGGTTTCCTTGCACGTGCCATGCAACATGAGTTCGACCACCTTGAGGGCAAGGTGTTCTCGGACCATTTGTCGCCTTTGCGCCGTCAGATGAACAAGAAAAAGCTTGTGAATCTCGCAAGTGGCAAGGTGGCTTGCGCTTATAAGACAAAGCGTGTGCTCAGATGATAAAGCTGAAAGCAATAATACTCTCTTTGTTGCTGTTCGTTCCGGTGCTTTGCAATGCGCAGCTGAACACAGCGAGGATGATGGAAATAGGGCGCAATGCGCTCTATTTTGAGGATTATGTGCTTTCGGTCCAATATTTCAATCAGGTGATAGACGCCAAGCCTTTTCTGCACGAGCCGTATTTCTTCCGTGGATTGGCAAAATTCTATCTCGATGATTTTGTGGGTGCTTCCGAAGACCTTTCTTCGGCAATAGAGCGCAATCCGTATATTGCCCGTAGTTATCAGTTGCGTGGCTTGTGCTATGCACGTATGGACAGCGCGATGCTTGCTGAGAAGGATTTCAGAATGGCGTTGAAATATGATATGCAGAATCCTGAACTCTGGCGTAATCTTGGAGTGTTGGCAATACAGGCTGACGATTGGGATAAGGCCGCAAGGGTGGTGGATTCTCTGCTTCTTATTGCTCCGCGCAATAGTGGGGCGTATCTATTGCGTACACAGATATCTCTTAATCAGGGTGATACCGCCCGTGCTTTGGAAATGGTTGAAAAGGCTGTGGCGTACGATAAGTTCTCGGCAGATGTGTACGATGTCAGAGGTATTGTGATGTACGAAACCGGAAACCTTGAGGCTGCCGAAAAGGACCTTGACCGCGCCATTGAACTTATGCCTGCCCGCGGTGGAAGTTATATAAACCGTGCGCTTGTGCGCTATCATCGCAACGACCTGCGTGGAGCAATGGAGGATTATGATATGGCTCTCTATGTTGAACCTGCTAATTTCATTGCGCGATACAACAGAGGATTGTTGCGTATGAATGTGGGTGATGACAACCGTGCGATAGAGGATTTTGATGAGGTTCTTAAGATAGACCCGGATAATACCATGGCGCGTTTCAATCGTGCTCTTTTGCGTGAGAATGTGGGCGATTATAAAGGTGCTGTTGAGGATTACAGTCGTGTGATTGAAGATTATCCGAATTTTGAATATGCTTATAGTTGCCGTGCTTCGGCGCGACATAAGAGTGGCGACAAGAAAGGCGCCGAGGCTGATGAGAAATGGCTGTTCAAACGCCAGCTTGATATATACAACAAAGGGGTGGATGCCGTTGATAAGGAGTATTCTGCCGAGAACGACAATACACGCAAACGCTCCGATGAGAATGTTCGCAATTATAACAAGATGGTTGTTGCTGATGATATCTATGCCAAGCAATATACCACAGAATACCGTGGCAGGGTGCAGGATCGCAATGTCTTTGTGGAACTTGAACCGTTGTTTGTGTTGACGTATTATAAGAACAGTGCCGATTTGGAGGCTATGTCGCATTATTCAAAGCCGGTAGAGGAATTGAATGCCGGTTTGTCGGTTCCACTTATCGTTACGAACGATGAACGTGCTTTGTCTCAAAATGAAATAGAACGTTGCTTCTATAATATCAATGAACTGTCGGGAAATATAGCGGATAATCCGTCTGATGTGAGTGCACTTATGCTCCGTGCCGTAAACTATTATCTGGTCCAGGATCTGGAGTCGGCAATGCAGGATCTTGACCATGCGGTTGCCATGGACAGTACTTCGTGGAATCTGTATTTTATGCGTTCGTCTGTGCGATATAAAATGCTTGAAACTGAGGGAATGGACGACAAGATTGTGTCTTCGAATTACAATAAGCCGGTGGCGGATCTCGATTACCGCCTGATAAAGGACGACCTTGACAGAGTTCTTGAATTGAGAGCGGATTTTGTGTATGCTGTTTTCAACCGCGGCAATGTCATGGCAAAGATGAATGATTATAAGTCGGCCATAGTGGACTATACCAAGGCGATAGAATTGAACGACCGCTTTGCGGAATCTTATTTCAATAGAGGATTGGCAAGGCTCTATGTCGGAAATGTCGAGCAGGGTATCGCTGATTTGAGCAAAGCTGGTGAACTTGGAATTTTTCAGGCTTATAACGTTATAAAACGCTTTGTGTATTCAGGAAACAGGGCTGCAGAGAGCAATAAGGAGTAAATCTTCTGTATGCTTTTTGTTGTTTCTCTATTTTTCATTATCTTCGCAAATTAAAGGGGAGATTTTTCCTTGACAAGAATATAAATTAAAGAACTACAATATGATTAAGATTTCATTTAGTGGCGACGTAAAGGAGTTTGCAGCAGAGGGTAAGTCATATATTGAGCTTATCTCTTCTGTTGATCCAAAATTGCTCAGCAGTTACGTTGCTGTAAAAGATGGCGATAATGTTATAGACCTTCGTGACGTTCCTGTCGATGGTGCATGTGTGGAACTTGTAGGTCTTGAGTCAAAAGAGGCTTTGCATGTGTTGCGTCATACCGCTACACATATTATGGCAGAGGCTGTAAAGCATCTTTTCCCCGAGGCAAAGCTCACTATCGGTCCTGCAACGGAAACCGGTTTCTTCTATGACTTTGAGTGCGCTCCATTCACAAAGGAGAACCTTGAGGCTATAGAAAAGGAGATGAAGAAAATCATCAAGTCAAGTCCACGTATCGAACGTCAGGTTGTTACACGCGATGAGGCTATAGCGATGATGAAGGCAAAGGACGAGCCTTATAAGCTCGAACTTATCGATGCAATCCCAGGTGATGACAGAATAACAATCTACTCACAGGATGATTTCGCAGACCTCTGTATGGGACCTCACTTGTTGAATACACGTCTCATCAAAGGCTTCAAGTTGCTTTCTACATCTACCGCTTATTGGAGAGGCGACAAGAACAATGCTTCGTTGTCTCGTATCTATGGTACAGCATTCTTTACAAAGGAGGAGTGCGAGGCTTATCTTGCGCATCTTGAGCACATAAAGAATATCGACCACAACAAGATCGGTCGTGAGATGGAACTCTTTACAACCGTTGATGTGATTGGTCAGGGATTGCCTTTGCTCATGCCTAAGGGTGCAAAGATTGTCCAGACTCTGCAACGTTGGATTGAGGACCTTGAGGATAATGAATGGGGCTATATCCGTACAAAGACTCCTCTTATGGCAAAGAGCGACCTTTATAAAATATCAGGTCACTGGGATCACTATAAGGACGGTATGTTCGTTCTCGGAGACGAGGAGAAAGATAAGGAGGTGTTTGCATTGCGTCCAATGACTTGTCCTTTCCAGTACTATGTATATAAGGCTACACACCACTCATACCGCGATTTGCCATTGCGCTATAGCGAGACATCTACTCTGTTCCGCAACGAGGATTCAGGTGAGATGCATGGTCTTACACGTGTTCGCCAGTTTACTATCAGTGAGGGCCACCTTATTGTACGTCCCGACCAGATGGTGGAAGAGTTCAAGAAGTGTCTTGCACTTGCAAAGCATGTGATGGAGACGCTCGGTTTGCAGAACGACGTTACATATGTCCTTGCAAAGTGGAACCCCGAGAACCGCGCAAAGTATATCGGCGATGCCGAGGTGTGGGAAGAGACACAGGAGCACATCCGTCAGATGCTTAAGGAACTTGAGATTCCTTTTGTTGAAGAGGTGGGCGGAGCTGCATTCTATGGTCCAAAGGTGGATATCAACGCAAAGAACGTATATGGAAAGGAAGATACAATGATTACTGTTCAGTGGGATCCATTGCTCGCCGAGCAATTCGATATGTACTATGTCGACCAGAATGGCGAGAAGGTACGTCCTTATATAATCCACCGTACAAGTATGGGTTGCTACGAGCGTACTCTTGCATGGCTCATCGAGAAGTATGAGGGTAAATTCCCGACATGGTTGTGCCCCGAGCAGGTTCGTATTCTGCCAATCTCGGAGAAATATGGCGATTATGCTTACGAAGTTGCTGCAGAGCTTCGCAAGAATGGCGTTCTTGTGCATGTGGACAACCGTTCAGAGAAAATCGGTTATAAGATTCGTGAGGCACGTAACAACCGTGTTCCTTACATACTTGTTCTTGGTCAGCAGGAGGAGGAGAACCGCACAGTTGCTGTCCGTAGCCGTTTTGCAGGTGATGAGGGCGTTAAGCCTATCGCTGAATTTGTTTCGGCTATATGCGAGGAAATCCGCACACGTACCATCCGTAAGGAAACCGTTGTGGCTGAATAATATTCATAAAGCGGTGGAAACACCGCTTTTAATATGTTTTATGGATGCGAATTTTGATTTTTTTTGAAAAAAAAGGTCAATCCTTTTCGTAATATGACAAATATGTAATAAATTTGCATCCGATTTTGAAAAGTTATGCCTGTCAAGGGCTTTATTTGAAAGGAACTTATATAATTTTTAATGAAGAACGACAATCTGAAGAACCAGTATCGTGTAAACGAACAAATCCGTGCCAACGAGGTGCGTATAGTAGGCGATGACATTGAGTCTGTTGTTATGCCTTTGCATAAGGCTCTCGCCCTTGCCGAAGAAAAAGAGTTGGACCTTGTGGAAATTTCTCCGACAGCCAACCCTCCTGTTTGTCGTCTTATTGAGTATTCAAAGTTCCTTTATCAGATGAAGAAACGTCAGAAGGAGCAGAAGGCAAAGCAGGTTAAGATAGATGTAAAGGAGATTCGTTTCGGTCCTCAGACCGACGAGCACGACTACAACTTCAAGCTCAAGCACGCAATCAGCTTCTTGCAGGACGGTGACAAGGTTAAGGCATATGTTTTCTTTAAAGGACGTTCAATCCTTTTCAAGGAGCAGGGCGAGATTTTGCTTCTCCGTTTTGCTAAGGACCTTGAGGAGTACGGTAAGGTTGATATGATGCCTGTACTCGAAGGAAAGCGTATGACAATCATGATTTCAGCAAAAAAGGCGGCTCCTGTCAAAAAGGAAAAACCTGCAAAGCCTGTTGCTGAAAAGGTAAACGAGGAATAAAAAGCGAGTAGTGTTGGATAGTACGCTACCGATAATTGTTAACTAATAATTTTTTTAAGAAATGCCAAAAGTTAAGACTAACTCCGGTGCCAAAAAAAGATTCGCTCTTACCGGAACAGGTAAAATCAAAAGAAAGCATGCTTATCACAGTCACATCTTGACTAAGAAGACAAAGAAGCAGAAGAGAAACCTTGTACACT
>JAEIGA010007522.1_pt1 | contig 16527 bp, 14 predicted proteins | sample 9270691 | NCBI WGS metagenome assembly JAEIGA01 (sample SAMN17057246, study PRJNA624740) | gut metagenome | biome: biome; isolation source: fecal sample | host: Bos grunniens | place: China: Xizang | collected 2019
ATCTTCCGACGGTGATAAAGAACCCAAGGCGACCGTGATTTCCGCCTCGCTGTTGGATGGCAAAGTAGCAAACTTGCTTTCGGCAAGCGGGATTGCGATTCAGGATAAAACCCAAGCGCAGACCACCGTGCGCGCAACCAACACGAAAGCAAAATCGGGTATGATTGTGGCGAGTGCCGAAGAAACGACCGTTTCTCAACCCGAAACGGAGCTTGTTAAACAAACGGAATCGGGCGTTGAGGACGTGCATTTCCACGACGGCGAAAAGGGGGATTATACCGAATGGAACGAGGGCACACACCACCACGACGGTCAGGTGTGCGACGTCACCGATTGCTCGGAGGTCTCCGATGAGATTCTTGCGGAAGAAGCAAATACGCCTACTATTATTTCCTTGGACGCGCGCGTCAATAAACTTTACAACGCGGGCAAGTTTACTTTCCTTTGCGTAAGCTCGGCTGTGGAGGGCGAAGTCCGTCTTTCCACGCAAGTTTCAAAAATTGAAACGAGTTTTTCGCAACAGTTTTTCTATAACTACGGCGCGTGGCTGAACGTTAAAGACCACTATTTCAGCGAAACGGACCGTTCGTTCACCGTCAGCTATATGCAAGTGAAAGCAGGGGAAAAGTCGGGGATTATCCTCGTAAAACGCTCGGATGCGGAAGAGGGGTATCACTACTCGAACTACTGGAGTGACGATTTCAACCAAAGCTATATCATCGACAACGAAACGGGCAAGACGTATTCGCTTAGCTCGTTGCCGCATATCTACTCGGTGCACAACGGCGTGATTGTGGATAAAACGGACAAATACACCAAAACATATCAACCCAAGATTGAAAACGGCGAGCTTGTTTTATCGGAAATTGTCGTTCCCGAAGACTTGTTGGCGAAATACGGCACAGGCGACGATATGCTCGTGGATACATACGGGAACGTCGTGTTCGTTAGCGGTCGGTTGATGAGCACAAGCGAGGGTGTGGACGAATACGGGGAAATTCGCGAGGGCGGGTTTATCTTTACTTCGTTGAACAAGGAAGTGTACGACGAAATCGGCCGTCAACCAGGTATGGCGTCGCACGTAAAACAGCGTGCCTATGCTGGCGCAAAGAGATATTTGCTTGGGAACGACGGCAAAATTTACCGTTTTGATTTCCGCGGCGAGTTTACTTCCGTGCCCGTGCAGGTGTTGAACGCGCAAGGGGAATGGTCGGAAGTACCCAAAACCGCCCGCGTATCGTTTACCGATCGGGATAGCTGGTTTACGCAAATTACGGTGAATGCGGCAAATATGCAATACGTGCTTTTGCAAGGTATCCGCGATGGGAAAGCGTATTTTGCGAACGCGGCCTTGGGTGCGGACTTGTATTTTACCAGACACACCGACTTTAACATCTACCAAGAAATAGGGTATTTCGTGGGCGTGACGGCGTTGCCTACGGACGGCTCGGCAGACGCGCAAATGCAAGCGTTTATGACGGAAATGGCTGAAAAAGCGGGGCTGGATTCCAAGAGTATCGTGTTCTCGGTCGGGGCTACGGCGTTTGCTTATGAAGACAAAGCGGCAAACACGCTCGTGATTTGGGATAGAGCGACGGAAACCCGTCAAACGATTGCCGCGGGTGCGCCGATTGCGGGCGTTCTCTCGGGTGCGCGGTTGTTTTTTATGGACAACGAGTACATGAGTACTTGTTTTAAGGCGAGCACGGAAAGCGGAACGTACTACGTGCCTTACAAGGAAAGCGACCCGACGAAGGCGTGGAGCGAATACTCGCAAGAGCCGATTGCAAAGACGGAAAAGCTGGATGCGTACTACGAATTATTGACAGGAAAACTGGGCGATTAACGGCTGTTTAGAAGTTTTTATGAACGAAGTATTAGAGTACAAGGCGACGTCGGACGGACGTGGATATGCCGTGACGAAACGCAAGGATAAAATGGCGACGGACATTGAAATCGCCACGGTTTTCGCGGATAAACCCGTTGTGGAAATTGCGGATTATGCGTTTTGGGGGTATAGTAATCTCACCGCGGTACGCATTCCCGAAGGTGTGACGAAAATCGGCATGTCGGGGTTTTGGGGCTGTTGCGTTTTGCAGGAAGTCCACTTGCCTGATGGTGTAAAAACACTTGGACGCGCGGCGTTTAGCGAGTGTAGACAACTCAAAAACATCGTTATTCCTTTGAGCCTTGAAAGTATCGGGCCGTACGCGTTTTGCGATTGCGACGAACTCAAAGCGGTGTATTATAAAGGCACGAGAGAGGACTGGAAAAAAATTGCTATCGCAGAGCGAAACGAGGAGCTTTTAGAGCCGCCGCGGTATTATTACAGCGAGGATAAACCCGAAAAGAAGGGGAAGTTTTGGCATTTCGTAGACGGCATTCCAACCAAATGGTAATAAGAAAAAATTGAAAAAAGACGCGTTCCAACGAGCGCGTTTTTTTATTTTTGTATACATTCTCTTTGCGTTTTTCGAGGGTATGTGCTATAATAAAAAGCGAAAAATAGAAAAAGCGTTAGAAAAAGCATGAAATATTTATTCTTTGACATCGAATGTTCGGCGGTTTCCAAGACAGCGGCGAAAATTTGCGCTTTTGGGTATTGCTTGACGGATGAAAAATTTAATATTTTAGAGAAAGAGGATATACTCATCAACCCGCAGGGCGGTTTTCATTTGACCGACCGCAAGGGCGAACAGGGTTTGGTGTTGCCTTATGAGTACTCCAGCTTCAAAAAATACCCTACTTTCTTGGAAAAAGCGGACAAAATTTATGCCTTATTGCAGGACAAGGATACGCTGGTGGCGGGGCACGCGACCATGAACGACGTCAAGTACCTCAATTTTGAGAGCAATCGTTTTTCCTTGCCCTCGTTTGAGTTCGAATTCACCGACACGCAGTTTATTTATATGAATAAAATCGGGGATTTTACTCGGCAGTTCGGGCTTGGCGTGATCGCGCAAGAGCTGGGCGTGCAATTCGTAGCGCACCGAGCGGTAGACGACGCGTATGCGACGATGAAAATCGCTGAAGCGATGTGCAAAGAAGAAAATTGCTCGCTTGCTGAGCTGTTGGAAAAATACAAAATCCGCAAAGGAAAAATTAGCAATTACGAGATAGAGCAAACGACTTCCGAGCCGTTTTTGGCGTACAGGCGCGAGATGGAGCACCGCAAGGAAGAACGCGAACGCCTGCGCACGGAATTCCACGTATTCGTGGACAAGGAAAAGCGCCGCCGCACCAAGGACGGGAGCTTGAAGGGTCAAAAAGTTTGTTTCTCGCATCCTTTGGAGCTGGAAAATTCGTTGGCGAAAGACCTGCTGCGAGCGGCATTTGCGCAGGGTGCGTATTTTACATACCGCGCGGAAGAATGCGATTTGTACGTGTGCTTGGAAAACGAGGACGGACCGCGTTTGAAATCGGCGCAAAACGTAGGCGCGCGCGTGGTTACGGCGAATGCATTTTTGAAAACTTTGCACGATTTAGAGAAAAAATAGGAGGCGTTTATGCAACGTTTGCCTGCTCAATTTATTGAAAATATGAAAAAACAGCTTCCCGAAACCGAATGGGAAGCCTTTTTCGCTTGTTATGCACAAAAACCCTTCAAAGGCGTGCGATTAAACCCGTTAAAAGGTAGCGAAGAATGGTTAAAATCCCGCCTGCCGTTCCTTGGCGAAAAAGTCGCTTGGGAGGAAAACGGGTACTACGTCGAGGAAGAAAAGCTGGGCGGCAACGTTTTTCATTTTGCCGGCGCATTCTATTCTCAAGAGCCGTCTGCGATGTGTGCCGCGCCTCTTTTAGAGGTAAAACCCGGGGAAAAAGTGCTGGATCTTTGTTCCGCGCCCGGGGGGAAGGGTACGCAGCTTGCCTGCCGAATGTCGGGGCAGGGGGTTATCCTTTTAAACGAGCCGATTGCCTCGCGTGCGAAAATTTTGTCCCAAAACGTAGAGCGTATGGGCATCAAAAATGCAGTCGTTTGCAACGAGTATCCCGATGCTTTGGCGGCTCGGTTTCAAGGGTATTTTGATAAAATTTTGGTGGATGCGCCCTGTTCGGGGGAGGGGATGTTCCGTAAAAATGCCGAAGAGGCGCTTGGGGAATGGAGCGAAGAAAACGTCGCGCTGTGTGCCGAAAGACAAAAAAATATCTTGGATTGCGCGGCAAAAATGCTCGCGGTCGGGGGTAAAATGGTGTACTCGACCTGTACTTTTGCACCCGCAGAAGACGAAGAACAAGTGTTGGATTTCTTGGCTTCGCACCCTGAAATGCGGTTGATTTCGCAGGAAAAAATTTATCCGCATAGACAAAAAGGCGAAGGGCATTTTGCTGCTTTGTTTAAAAAGACGGAACGCGCGGAGGCGTGGGATAGCCGTGTCAAAGAGGGAAAACGCAGTGTGACTTCGGCGGGGGAAAAGGCGTATCGAGAGTTTGAAAAAAGCTTTTTCCACCAAAAATTTGCCTATCGTTTGCACGAAGTAAACGGCGTGCTGTACGAACTGCCCGAGGGGGTGTTCGACTGGACGAAATTGCACGTTTTGCGGGTTGGGGTACGGCTTGGCGAAGTAAAAAACGGGCGGTTTGAGCCCTCGCATTCGTTGGTGATGGCAACGCGGGCGGCGGAATGCAAAAAAACGGTGTCTTTCGCTGTGGACGATGCGCGCGTTGAGAAATATTTGCGCGGTGAAACGCTGGAAACGGACGCGGAAAACGGCTGGTGTTTGGTTTGCGCGGATGGCTTGCCCATCGGACTTGGGAAAATTGTCAACGGCACGATGAAAAATCATTTGCCTAAAGGTTTACGAAAAATAGGGAATTAAAGAAAAAAACGTCTTTCAGTCAAAGATTGAAAGGCGTTTTTATTGTTATAAATAAAGGTTAAGCGCGTTCGGGTTTGATACATTCGCCTGTGGCGGCGCTTTGGAAGATGACGAAAAATCCGCGCTCGGTATCGTAGGCAGAAAAGGGTACGAAAGTACAAACGTTTTTAATCTCTTCGGGCGGCGCAGTCCGATTTTCGGCTTTGAGCGCGTAACAAATATACCGTGCACGACCGTTTTCAAAGAGTACGCCGACGAGGTATTGCGGGTCTTGCGCCGTGCCTTTGACACGCACCCAGTCGCCGCAGGAAAACGCGCCTGCGAGCGTTTTATCGCGCGGATAATTTTTAAAAAGCTCGTCGATTTCCGCTCTCACAGTGGTATAGTATCCGTCCGAGTCCGTTTTAAACGCGTGGAGTACGCTCGCAGCATTTCCATCTTCCGCAAAGTCCTGCCTCGCTTGCGAAGTTTGGCGCGCAGTTGGGCTTTCACCGTGTGCATTTTCGATATTTTTTTCAGGCTGCTGGCGTTCATTGTTTTGCTCCTGTTGTTCGTAATAATTATTTTCTACAATATTTTCATCATCGTAATCGATGGGATTTTCGCTGGCTTTGGCGATTGCGGAAGTATCCGTTTCTTGTGGAATTTTTTCCGTGATCGGTTGGTTGTTTTCTTCACGTTTATGCGGAAAAACGGGCGGTAAAGCGGCGTTTAAAACAGATTTCCAGTCATAATTTCCGTTGCCGTTGACTCCGTATGCAATCGGCACGACGTCCGTTTTTACGTGGCATACGACGGCGCAAAAGCCCGCGGAAATATCCATATCAGAGAGGATATTAAAAAAACTTTTTCCGCGTAGACACAGCATTTCCGTCCTGCCTTTTCCGTCTGAAATCAGGCAATAATATTCCCCTTCAGCGAGGGGGGCAAAGTTGATAATAGACACTTCCACGGCGAGGTTTTTGCCGTATTGTTCGGCTTTAATCAAGCCCGACAGCGCCCTGCCGTCCGCGGAAAAGCCTTGTTTGATTTGCCGCAATATACACATTTTTTTCACGTAGTTCATGATTCGCCTCTACAAAATTTATTTCGTAATAACAGTATAACGTTTAGGGTGTGCCAAAAATTGCAAAAAACGGGAGGATTTTGACTGTTTTTAGCGGAAAAAATAAAGGCAAAAAGCTGAAAAATGCACGGAAAAATATTGACCGCGCTTATTTTTTGGCGTATAATAGAACTATGGAAAAAAAGAGTTGGAGCAAAAGAGAATACGCTTTGTTGGCGCTGCGGATTGTGTTGATCATCGCAAGCGTTTTTATGACGGCGTTTATTTTTTCCAACTCCATTAAAAACGGGTCGGTGTCCACCGAACAAAGCAGTAAAGTCGTGGAGGTCGTACAGCAGGTTGCGGCGGCGATTGCGCCCGAGTCCAAGATTGCGAACGCGACGGGGGAGGCGTACGATCGGTTGCACGATATTGTGCGAAAACTTGCGCACGTGAGTGAATTTACGTTGCTTGGAGCATTGTACAGCTTGAGTGTAAGCTCGTTTAGCTTTAAAAAACGCATACAAATTTTCCCTTGTATAGGGGTGATTTTGGTGGGAGTTGCGGACGAAATTTTACAAAGTTTTTCCCCCGGTCGTGCGTTTGAATGGAAGGATATTTTATTAGATACGACGGGCGGTTTTTTCGGGGTTGCAATCGCGGTGCTGTGTGTGTGGTGCGGCTGTATTATCTATCGCAAAACTCGTAAACACAAGGAGTAATTATGGCGAATCAAAGCATGGAAATGGCGCTTATACAATATAATAAAAAGACTTGGAGTAAAAGTGCGCTGCTTGGGTTTATCATCGGTTTGGCGGTGATTGTGCCGGGGATTAGCGGTTCGACGGTGGCGATTATTTTTAAATTATACGATCAGTTTTTGTACGCCGTCGGGAATTTGTTTAAAAAGTTTAAGGCGTGTTTCTTATTTTTATTGCCGATCGGGCTCGGTTTGGCCGTCGGGTTTTTGGTGGGGCTGTTTGGGGTGAAAGAGCTGTTAGAGCTCAATCTTTTCGCCGTCGTTTGCCTGTTCGCAGGCTTGATGTGCGGTGCTTTCCCCGCGGTGAAGGACGAAATCAAGGGTGTAGAAAAAACGCCCAAACGTGTGGTGTTGTTCCTGCTTGGATTTTGTATCCCCGTCGCGCTCGGCTGTGTGTCGGCGGTGCTCTCAACAACCGTTCAAGGCGGGCAAAACGCAAGCGGCGAGGTTTCTACTATTTTCGATAACGTACAAGTTTGGCAAGTGGCCTTGGCGCTTATCATCGGATACGCGGTCGGCGTAACGCAAATCGTGCCCGGGCTGAGCGCAAGCGCGTTGCTTATGGCGCTCGGTTGGTATAAGAGTCTAATGGACAGCGTTTCCGTGAGCTATTTGATGGGCAATCCCGCCGTGTTATTGATTTTTGGTGGGTTGGGCGTTGGATTCTTGCTGGGGATTTTTACTTTTTCAAGGTTGTTGACCTATTTGTTTGATAAAGCGCGGCAGACTTCGTATTGCATGATTGTCGGGCTGTCGCTCGGGTCGATTGTGTCCATGTTCTGCAACGGTGACGTGGTGGCGACCTACCAAGCTTGGGCGGTGAACGGATTTACGGGCGAGGCGTGGCTGTCCTTGGGGATCGGCACGCTGCTCTTTGCCCTCGGTTGCGTTTTGGCATACTGGTTGGTACGCGTGGAGCGTAAAAAAAATACCGCAAACAACGGATAAAGTACGAAAAAAGCGTACGCTTTGGCGTACGCTTTTTCATGGAGGAGAGAAAGAAAAGTGGTTTGGAGGCAATTTGTGCGAAAAGTACGTTTTTGGCTGCTGGATCGCGGATATACGTGCGATGCCTGCGGCGTGGAACTTTTCGATTATCCCCAAAACAGACTTTGTGAAAGCTGTCAAGAAAAATTGAGAAAAGCGGAGGGAACGGTTTGCGAAAAATGCGGGCGAAAAACGCTGACGCAAGGGGTTTGTCAAACCTGCAAAAGCTGTTTGCCGATCTTCTCTCGTGGTTTTGCGCCCTACGTCTACAAAGCGGAATGCGCGTCGGTTGTCAACCGTATCAAAACCGGTGCGCCGCGGCTTGCATACCATTTTGGGGAACGTATGGCGGAATATTTTGCGGATCGTTACAAACCCTCGACGGAGGAGGAAATTTCGCTCGTGCCCGTGCCTGTCACCAAGCGCCGACTTCGCACACGCGGTTATAACCAAGCGCAAAGGCTGGCGATTGCTGTGGGAAAACGGCTTGTTGAGCTTGGTTTCAAAGTGGAAATTCGCAAGGATTTTCTCGTCAAACGCCGTGAAACACCGATGCAAAAACACATGAACGCAAAGCAACGCCGCGAAAACGTTTCGGGTGCGTATCAAATCCGCAAACGCAAAAATTGCAAGGGTAAAAAGATACTGCTAATAGACGATATTATCACTACGGGCGCAACGGCGAGCGAGTGTGCCAAACGCTTGATGAGCGCAGGCGCAACGGAGGTTTTGCTGCTTGTCGCCGCCGCGTTGCCCGAACGGAAAGGGTAATCGAATATTATAAAACTTTATAGAAACCGCCGCGCTTCGATGTAAAAATTCCAGCGATAGGCGGTCATTTTTTCAATACGCGCATAGTCGGAGGCGGTGTGTAAAATATAATCGTCACCGAGATAAATCGCAACGTGGCCGACGCGCTCAATACCCACGTTGTTTTTTCGTTCTTCATTTGTAAAAAAGATACAATCGCCGCGTTGCAGCTCGGATTTTTTAACGAACTTTCCTTGCTTGACCTGCGCGCGGGTGTGTGATTGCAGTAACACGCCGGCGCCCTTGTAGAACACGTATTGCACGAGCGACGAGCAATCAAATTTTTGCGCGCTGAACCCGCTCAATAGCCGTCCGCTGCCGTCATGGACACGCACCGCGCCGTACACGTAGGGCACACCGATGAGCTTGTAACCTTCCGCAAGCACGTCTTCTACCGAGTCGTTTTCCGAGGCTTCCAAGGTCACCACCGAAAAATAATCGGCGGCAAGATAGGCTGTTTGACCGCGGTAATAAGTCTTGTACCAGTTGCCCGTTTTTCCCACAATAGCATACGTTGTGTTCTTTTTTGCACTGCCCAGCACGGCGTAACCCGTGCCTGCACCCAAGCGGATATTGACGCTATCCGCCGTGCAACGTATGTATTGCACTGTGTTTGAAATCCCTTCGCTCGCGTCCTCCTTAGGGGGTTTTGATGAGCTCGGGGGAACGGAGAGTTCGGGGCGACTGCTGTCCGAAGATTCCAAGCGATCGTTGTTGTCCGCGCTGTCTTGGCTGTCAAAATCCTCGTCGGCAGATGGAAGGGAGTCGGGGGCTTGCGAGGGCAAGCTGTCCACGAACTCTGACGAGCCGGTATCCGCGTTATTTTTGGACGTACGGCAGGCTGTCAAACCGACGGTGGATAGCGCACAAAGCAGGGCGCAAACGAGCGCAATTGTAGATTTTACTTTTTTCATAACAAAAACCTCTTTCTCTCTTGTTTGGGCGACGGGGCGAAAGCGTTTCGGCCTTACAACCAGCCGCGCCGTGGTTTTAGTATAAAATAGGAAAACGGCGCAGGTCAATAGGGGAAAAATAGCAAAATCGGCAAAAAAAGGTATTTGTAGCGAATTTAGGTAAAAAAGAGTGAAAATGCAGGGGTGTTTTGGTAAATATTTTCTATCCTTGATAAAAAATACGGCAAGATATTTCGCCAGAGCTTGAAAAAAAACTTTGCGTGTGTTATAATAAACGCAAAGAGAGGTACACGATGTCGGAACTTGATTTATTAAAATTGATGCAGGCGTTCGGTGAGGAAACGGAGCTTGGGGATTTTTCGCCCGAGGAACTTCGGGATTTGCTGGATAGAATGCAAGCGGACGACCCGTCCGCGCCGCTTCCGATGACGCCCGAGGCGTTCAAGGAAAGATATTTCGCTTTCTATGACGACGTGAAGGACAAGTCCTTGAAAAAACAGGACTGGTAAGACGCAAAAAAGTGCTCGGGTTTGGAGGGAGTATGCAAGAACTTCGCACAGTGCTGGAAAAGCACGGGTTTCGGTTTAAGAAACAATTTGGACAAAATTTCATTTCGGACGGCAATCTTTTAAAATCCATCGTAGAGGCGTCGGGGATTGATTCGGAAACGACGGTGGTGGAAATCGGTTGCGGGGCTGGTACGCTCACCCGCGCGTTGGCGGAGAGCGCGAAAAAAGTCTACGCGTTTGATATTGACAGAGATTTACAGCCCGTTTTGGCGGAAACGCTGGCGGGTTTGGATAACGTGGAAGTTATTTTCCGCGATTTTAATAAACTCAATTTGAAGGAATTTGAAAAGGAAATCGAGCCGTATACGGTGGTTGCCAACTTGCCGTACTATATCACGACTCCGCTTGTTACCAAGCTCTTGGAAGAGAGTGACAAAGTACAGGGGCTGTCGATTATGGTTCAAGAAGAGGTTGCGGATCGGTTTTGTGCCAAGGAAGATACCCCCGAATACGGTTCTATCACGGCGGCGATTGCGCTCAAAGGCACGGCCAAGGTGGTCAAGCGCGTATCCCGTAATTTGTTCTATCCCCGCCCCAACGTCGATTCGGCGGTGGTCAAGATTGAGTTCGAGCGCGGCAGAGTGTCCGTCAAGGACGAGCGCGCCTATCGTCAAACGGTCAAGTGCGCCTTTTTAAACAGACGAAAGACGTTGGAAAACAACCTCGTCAATTTTTTCGCGTTGTCGCGCGAACAGGCGAAAGAGATTTTGCAAAAAGCGGGCGTAGAAGAAAAAGCGAGAGGGGAAACGCTGTCACCTCAACGCTTGGCAGCGCTTGCGGACGTGTTGCTCGATAGCGGCGCAATAAAGTTATGATAGGTATAAAATGCGGTAAAGCAGGGGCTTGCCGCGTTTTTTGTTTGGCGGATTTTTCGCATGGATATAAAAGTGGCTTAAAAGCTTGAAAAATAAAGGGAAAATATACTTTTTTTCCGCAAAAAACTTGCGTTTTTATATTGAAATCGTTGACTTAATCGACGAAAATATGATATGATATCCGTATTAAAGAAATAAATTGATTTTACGTTTTCAATTCAAAAAACGAATAAACCAAGAGGTGGAAATGTATGGAAATTAAAATTACGAAAACGACGACGCCCTCTTTCATGCCGCCTGAAGAAAATTTGGGGTTTGGGAAGGTGTTTACCGACCATATGTTGCTTGTGGACTGGGAAGAGAGCAAGGGCTGGTACAATGCCAGAATTGAGCCGTTTGGAAGAATTAGTTTGCATCCTGCTTCCACCGTTTTGCATTACGGTGCGGAAATTTTCGAGGGGTTGAAAGCCTATCGTCGCGCGGACGGCGGCGTGCAGTTGTTCCGTCCGACGGAAAACGTCAAGCGCATGAATAACTCGGCGGAGCGCATGAGCTTACCGCAAATGGACGAAGAGGATATGTTGCAGCTTTTGACGGCTTTTGTAAAGCTGGAAGAAAGATGGGTACCTAAGACTTTTGGTTCGTCCTTATACCTGCGTCCGTTCCTGTTTGGGAATGACGAGGCGCTCGGGGTGCACGCGGTCAAAAACGCGACGTTTATGATCATCGGTTCGCCCAGCGGCAGCTATTATAAAGAGGGGATTAACCCCGTTGGGATCATGATTGAAAACGAGGACGTGCGCACGGTGCGCGGCGGTACGGGGTACGCAAAATGCGGCGGGAATTACGCGGCGAGCACCCGTGCAGGGGAACGCGCGGCGAAGAAGGGGTATTCCCAAGTACTTTGGCTGGACGGTGTGGAAAGAAAATACGTCGAAGAAGTAGGCGCGATGAACGTTATGTTCAAAATCAACGGCGAGATTATCACACCGCTGTTGACGGGCTCAATTCTGCCGGGGATTACGCGCAAGAGCTGTATCGAGGTATTAAAGAGCCAAGGTTATTCAGTCGTTGAGAGATTGATTTCCGTGGATGAGCTGTTGCAGGCGTTAAAGGATAACAGCTTGGAAGAAGCATGGGGTTGCGGTACGGCGGCGGTTGTATCGCCGATCGGGAAATTTGCTTTTGGGGATCAAGAATACGTAGTAAACGGCGGGAAAATCGGTACGGTGACGCAAGGCTTGTACGATACGCTGACGGGGATTCAGTGGGGAAAAACGCCCGATCCGTTCGGTTGGGTGTATCGATTGTAAAAAATCGGGAGCATCAGAGATGTTTTTGATAAAAAGTAAAAACGCGGAGTGGTACAGAGCATAACGTGGAAAATGTTCGTCTCTGTATACAGCGTTACAAGCGCTGTGTATTGAGGCGGATTTTTTATAAAGGGAAGCAAAATGAAGAACAGTAACAAGTATGTAAAACAATATTTCGAACCGCAGGGCGTGTCGATGGACTGGATGAAAAAGTCGTGCATTGACAAGCCGCCCGTGTGGTGCAGTGTGGACTTGCGCGATGGCAATCAAGCATTGATTATCCCGATGAGCTTGGAGGAAAAGCTGGAATTTTTTCAGCTGCTTTGCAAAATCGGGTTCAAGGAAATCGAAATCGGGTTTCCTGCCGCAAGCGAAACGGAATATGAGTTTTGCCGTGCACTCATCGAGAAAAATTTAATTCCCGATGACGTTACAATTCAGGTATTAACGCAATCGCGCGAACATATCATCGCCAAGACTTTTGAGGCGATCGACGGGGCAAAAAACGCGATCGTGCATTTGTATAACTCGACTTCGGTGGCGCAAAGAGAGCAGGTTTTCCGCAAGGATAAACAGGATATTATCGAGATTGCCGTGCATGGCGCGGAGCTTTGCAAACAGTACAAGGCGGCAAGCAAGGGCAACGTGCGTTTTGAGTATTCCCCCGAAAGTTTTACGGGTACGGAACCGGAGTTTGCTTTAGAGGTTTGCAATGCGGTTTTGGACGTTTGGCAGCCGACGGCGCGGGAAAAGGCGATTATCAACTTGCCCGTCACGGTGCAAAATTCCATGCCGCACGTCTATGCGAGCCAAGTGGAATTTATTTGCAAAAACTTGAAGTATCGTGAAAACGTGCTTGTGTCCTTGCATCCGCACAACGATAGAGGCTGTGCGGTGGCGGACAGCGAAATGGGTTTGCTTGCAGGCGGCGACCGTATCGAGGGGACTTTGTTTGGGAACGGCGAACGCACGGGAAACGTGGATATTGTGACTTTGGCATTGAATATGTATTCGCAAGGGTTTGACCCGGGTCTGGATTTTTCCAACCTCCCCGACATTACAAAAGTCTACGAGCGCGTTACGCGTATGCACGTGGGCGAACGCCAGCCGTACAGCGGACAGCTTGTGTTTGCGGCCTTTTCGGGTTCACACCAAGATGCAATCGCCAAGGGTATGAAATACCGTGTGGAAAAGGGCGTGGATACTTGGACGGTGCCCTATTTGCCTTTGGATCCCGCCGACATCGGCCGAGTTTACGAAGCGGACGTTATCCGCATCAACTCGCAGTCGGGCAAGGGCGGCATCGGGTATATTTTGGAAACGCAGTTCAAACTGGTACTGCCGACCAAGATGCGCGAAGTGTTTGGCTATCACGTCAAGAGCATTTCCGATCATGCGCACAAGGAGTTGACGGCGGACGAAGTACACGATATTTTCCTGCGTGATTTTGTCAACTTGACCAGTAAATTATCTGTTATAAACGTGTCCTGCAAGGACTTGGATAAGGAACGCGTGAGTGGGGTGGTCGAGATTGAGTATAACAACCAAGTCAAGACCTACGAAGTGCTTGGAAACGGGCGTTTGGACTGTGTGAGCAACGCCATCAAGCAAGCGCTTGGAAAAACATACGTGCTGGAAAGCTATATCGAGCACGCGTTGGAAGAAAAATCTACCTCGAAAGCAGCGTCCTACGTTTGCATCGTGGCGGACGGAAAGCCGTACTGGGGCACGGGGATTCATACGGACATCATGACTTCGTCTATCAAAGCGTTGGTGTCCGCGGTCAATAGAATGCTGACCAAAGAATAAAAGCGCAGACAAATAAGGAGAAAGGAATATGAAACTCAAAGGTGCGCAAATTTTAATAAAGACCTTGATCGAGCAAGGGGTAACGGACGTATTCGGGTATCCCGGCGGTCAGGTTATCAATATTTACGACGCGCTTTATGAATATAAAAACGAAATCAACCACGTATTGACGGCGCACGAGCAAGGTGCGTCGCACGCGGCGGATGGGTATTCCCGCGCGACGGGTAAGGTTGGGGTGTGTATCGCGACGAGCGGACCTGGGGCGACCAACTTGGTCACAGGGATTGCAACGGCGATGCTGGACTCTATCCCGATGGTGGCAATCACGGGGAACGTGCCATGTTCGTTGATCGGTAAGGATAGTTTCCAAGAAATCGACATCACGGGCGTGACTTTGCCGATTACCAAGCATAACTTTTTCGTGAGCAAAGTTTCGGACTTGGCGAAGACCTTGCGCGAGGCGTTCCGTATCGCGAAATCGGGCAGGCCCGGACCGGTGCTTGTCGATATTCCCAAGGACGTGCAGGTTGCGGAATACGATTACGAGCCGCAACCCGTTGTGAAAAAGACGCCTTTGCCTAAGGTTTCGCAAGCGAAAATCGACGAAGCGGTGGCTTTGATCAATCAAAGCAAAAAGCCGTATTTATACGTCGGCGGCGGTGCGGCAGGCTTGGGGCTTGGCAAGGAAATTGCGGCTTTGGCGAACAAGATCGACGGGGTGATCGGTTGCTCGTTCATGGGCTTGTCGGCGGTTACGCAAGGAGGTGAACGTTTCCTTGGTATGCAGGGTATGCACGGGCATTACGCATCGTCTATGGCGCAAAACGAAGCGGACTTGATTTTGGCAATCGGCGTTCGGTTTTCGGATAGAGCCACGGGGAATGTCGCAAAGTTTGCAAAGCAAAGCAAGATTATTCAATTAGATCCCGACAGCGCGGAAGTCAATAAAAACGTACAAGTAACAATTGGGCTCGTTGGCGACGTCGAGGACGCATTCAAGCGGATCGCGCAGCAATGTGCGCCCGCAACGAAAGCGGACTGGATAGCAAGAGTCAAAAAACTCAAAGCAGACGAAAAGGATTTCGAGGACGAAATTGCGGCGGCAGATACTTCGGCATTGACTCCCAAACAGGTGTTTGATATCATCAACGAAGTGAAACCCACATCGACGATCGTGGCGACGGACGTTGGTCAGCACCAAATGTGGGCGGCGCAGTACACCGAGTTTGACGGTCCAAGACAATTTGTTTCCAGCGGCGGTTTGGGGACGATGGGCTTTGGACTTGGCGCGGCGATGGGCGCGTACGTAGCGACGAAGAAACCCGTGGTGTTGATTACGGGGGACGGGAGTTTTGGTATGAACCTCAACGAACTCGCGACGGCGGTGTCCTATAATTTGCCGATTGTGACGGTACTTATGAACAACGGCGTGCTTGGCATGGTACGGCAATGGCAAACTTTGTTTTTTGGCAAACGGTATTCCAACACGGTGCTTGGGCGCAAGACGGATTTTGTCAAACTGGCGCAGGCATTTGGGGCAGAGGGATATGCGGCGGAAACGCCGACCGAGTTCAAGCGCGCGTTCCAAGCGGCTTTGCAGGCAAATAAGCCCGTCGTAATTGACGTGCGGATTGATAAAGACGAAATGGTATTGCCGATGTTGCCGCCCGGCGGCGCGATCAGCGACATCATCACCAAAGTAAACTAAGGGGGGACGGAAGATGGAAAATAAATTCGTTATTGCGGTTTACGTAGACAACCAAGCGGGTGTTTTGACCAGAGTAACGGCTATGTTTACCCGCCGCGGGTTCAATATCGATACCTTGACGGTAGGCGAGACCGAGCGCCCGGAATATTCCCGTATCACCATCACGATGAACGGCGACGAGCACGCAAAAATTCAGCTTATTCATCAGCTTCAAAAACTCTACGTTGTTAAAAAAGTGGAAGTTTTGGAAGACGAGCCGATCAAGCGCGAATTGATGCTGATTAAAGTGGAAAACAAAGCAAAAAACCGCAGCGATATCATGACGGCAGTGGACGTGTTCCGCGCAAGCGTTATCGATTATTCGCCCGAGGGTATGTGCATCGAAGTGACGGGCAACCCGTCCAAAATCGACGCGTTTGTCAAGCTGATGCAGCCCTTTGGGATCTTGGAAATGTGCCGAACGGGGATTGTAGCCTTGGATCGCGGCACGCAAACTCTTTTGAATAAATAAAAAATATAATTTTAGGTAGGAGAATAGTATGGCTAACAGAATTTTTTATCAACAGGATTGTGATTTGAACAAATTAAACGGCAAAACGGTTGCGATTATCGGTTACGGTTCGCAAGGTCACGCACACGCGCTCAACTTGAAAGAATCGGGCGTGAACGTTGTGGTTGGGCTTTATGCAGGCAGCAAGAGCTGGGCGAAAGCGGAAAAGCAGGGCATGACGGTTATGACGGCGGCGGAAGCGGCAAAAGTTGCGGATTTGATTATGATTCTTATCAACGACGAAAAACAAGCAAAGCTTTACAAAGAAAGCATTGAACCCAACCTTACCGAAGGTAAGACGCTTGCATTTGCACACGGCTTTAATATTCACTTCGGTTGCATTAAGCCTCCCAAGAATGTCAATGTAGTGATGGTTGCTCCCAAGGGCCCCGGTCACACCGTTCGTAGCGAATATCAGGTAGGCAAAGGC
>JAEIGA010007523.1_pt1 | contig 16527 bp, 19 predicted proteins | sample 9270691 | NCBI WGS metagenome assembly JAEIGA01 (sample SAMN17057246, study PRJNA624740) | gut metagenome | biome: biome; isolation source: fecal sample | host: Bos grunniens | place: China: Xizang | collected 2019
GTATCACAAAAAGCATATCATCAAACAAAGAGATTGACGATGATTATTATAGATTTTAAAATTTAGAGCTAATTTGAGTGCTTACTAAAACTCTGCAGTATTTTCAAGAATTCATCAATGTTAACCACATTCAGTTTCGGGAATTCTATATTCTTCAACACATTAAAATGATGATCTTCCGTTACGATATATCTTGCATTGGCAGCAATGGCACAATCTACAAATTTATTATCATCCTTATCAGCTTCAATCAAATGGAATCTGAAGTGAGGATCCAGTCTGAGAACATTTTTTCGATTTAATATGGTATAAACAACCGTTTCCGCTATTCGAATATTAATATTTCGTTGGTCACACATAGCATATACTCACCATCCAAAAAAGCCTTCCAAATCATCCGGTAATCATTCTTGGAGGAAAGTGACATGATTAAACTATTTGTGTCAAGAACTATATTCTGCATCTCTATCTATCAATTATAAGGAGTACGTTCATGTAGATGTCTAAAACTTTCTACTTTTTCTTCATTCAGTTCCCCAGTTTCCCACAATCGGTCAATTTCAGCTTGTGCCTTTTGTGCGAAGTAGTCCGAAATCAGTTGTTTCAGTTCTTGTAATGTATCTTCACTTTTCACAAAAGACATCATATCCAAAATTTGTAGTTGCGCTGCATTAAACATCGTTGCTTCCATAATCATCTTTTTTTATCGTTTCTGCAAAGAAACAAATAAATTCCCGAAAATCCTAATAAATCACGAACTTTAACAGCGAAGCTTATGATGAGAGTCAATACGTCATTTGGGAACATTTACTCTCAAATCTCCTTCCCAGCATACTTCATTTTCTTCCCCAATACATCACAGAGAATCATTAGAATAACCTATCGAAGAGAAGAACTATATACTATCTCATTATGTCCCGGATAGACATCTCTAGTTTTAGCCAATTCCAATATACTATCCAATGACACTTTCGCTTCCTCCTTATTGCTTTTCGGCATCGAGGTGACGACCTTGATATTCGGAATATAGGAATCACCTGTGAAAATCCCCTCATCCGTACAATAGCTCATGCAGCTCCAATCGTGACCAGGAGTAGCTATAACCTTTAGAATTACATAAGGAAACAGAGAAACCTCCTCCCCATCTTCCAATACTTCGACATACTTTCCTTGGAAAGTCAAAGGGTCATCATGATATTTCGAGAAGTTAAGCTTACTAGAAAACAGCCCCTCCTTACCACGTTCCGACGTATAGACTACACAATCCGGGAAACGTTCCACCAAACGATTGATACCATAGATGTGATCATAATGCGTATGAGTGATGAAAACACCTTTCACCACCCGTTCACCTACCATCTCCAATATCGGTTCTATATCCCCTACATCTACCAACCAACAATCCTGACTGTTTTCATCCGTCAATACAAAAGTGTTCGAAGTAAAGACGGAATTGACGATTCTTGTAATTTGCATAATCGGTTAATTCGTACCATCAAATGCCACGGTCGTAGCTTCCCCCTCCTTCGAAATGTCCTCGCGGAAAAACACTTTCTTAACAGTCAAGAAGATAATCTTCAAGTCTAGAAGGAAAGAACAATGGTCCACATACCACACATCCAGTTCAAATTTCTTTGTCCACGAAATATTATTACGTCCATTCACTTGTGCCCATCCAGTAATTCCTGGACGCACCTCATGACGACGATATTGTTCTTTGGAATACAGCGGAAGATACTTCGGGAGTAAAGGACGGGGACCGATTAATGCCATATCTCCTTTCAATACATTGATAAGTTGTGGCAATTCATCCAATGAGGTAGAACGCACAAACTTTCCTACTTTAGTCAAACGTTCTGCATCCGGTAGAAGTTTGCCATCTACATCCCGTTCATCCGTCATGGTTTTGAACTTGATAACCTTGAAAATCTTCGCATTCATTCCCGGACGTTCCTGATAAAAGAAAGCCCCCGCCCCTTTATTGGCAAAATGAAGCCAAATGGTTATAGCTAGAAGCACCGGCCATATCAATAATAGAACACTGAAAACAACAATAAAATCTATTACCCTTTTTAAAACATTCTTATACATACTATTTCTTAACTAATTCTCCAAAATCTTCAATTTGAGTTTTGTCACTAATTTTGATTCCTGTACGTATTATTTTAGCTGGATTACCTGCTATCATACAATTTGAAGGAAAGCTTTTGGTTACAACACTTCCTGCAGCAACAAAAACATGATCTCCCAATTCTACTCCAGGAAGAATAATAGATCTACCACCAATAACACAATGATGACCGATTTTCGTATCACACCAAATATTTCCTTTTACTCCTCTTGAATAATCGTGAGCTATGATTAAGGCTTCCAACATAACTCGTGTTCCATCTCCGATATGTATACCTTTCGGATTTGCTCTATCCAAAGTAGCTCTGTGGGATATGTTACAATTTCTTCCTACATCAATTTTCCGAACATTTCTCAAATAGAAGATATATAAGTTGGATATTACTTTACTACAAAACTGTCTAAATTTTCTTGTAAACATCAAATTTCTTATTTAAGGTCATACTTACATGCTATTTTTCTTTAAACAGACAATGCTAATAAGCCCTCAAATAAGCCTTTCTCACACTATCTGTCCATTTTTGACCGAAATCCCTTCTTTTATTACTTTTGCAGGATTTCCTACAGCTATACAATGGGAGGGTACATTTTTAACAACGATACTACCCCCCCTATAACTGATTGATTACCAATACTTAAACCAGGCATAACAATTGAACGGACACCAACTACACAATCACTACCTATATATGTATCAGCTTTCAATCCACGACAATGATCATGCGCCAAAATCATCGCACCATTTAGAATCCAAGTGTTGTCACCAATGTGAATACCCCTAGGATTCACTGACTTATCCAAATGCGCTTTCCAAGAGATACGACAATTCTTACCAATATCCATTTTGTATCTCCAACGAAGATAACAGGGATAAGCCTCAGTTAAAATTTTCCACAAGAATGTCCTCATAAACTCAAATCTCCACTAATTCAGAAACCACCATTGGTTGAGTTCGCATCATCATAGTTCCCCAACTCAATCCCAAACCAAATGAAGACATCAATAAAGTTTTTTCTTCCTTCATCAATTGTTCACGAAGACGGGTAACCATCAGCGAAGGAATGGATGCACCACCCAAATTACCGAATTCTTCCAAATTATAAGGAACTTTATCAGTAGGCAACTTCAATTTCTTCACAATACGATCTACAATCATCTTATTGGCTTGATGAATCAAGAAATAATCTATATCTGTATTTCTATCAATCTGATAGTCCGACATAAAAGTTTCGATGGACTTTGGAGGACGAGAAATTGCAAACGAGAACACATTCATGCCATTAATCAATGTATGAATCGGAGCACGAACAATACCATTCCCAAAATCTTCATACTCGAAAGATTCAGGAGTAGCCGGATGGCGGAAACCACCATGAGGAGTCATCAAAGCTTCATACCCCTTTCCGTAAGTATGGAAATCTACTATAATATCCGATGCTGTCGGATCATATTCCAAAGCCACTGCTGTACCACAATCACCAAACAAAGGCACTCGGCTCTTGTCCTTTAATGACCCCATACGAAGTGCTGTATCACCAATCAACAACAAAGCGCGTTTCACATTTCCAGTAGTCAATAAATTACCTCCCACTGTTACTGCATACATACATCCGCAACATCCCATCGGAATATCCATACAGAAACAATTTTCGGACAACTCCAAACGATCTTGAAGAATACACGATGTAGGCGGTGTCTTGAAGTCACCAGTTACCGATTCGAAAAGCAACACATCGATACTTTCTTTCTCCCACCCCAAGTCAGCCAACAATCGTTCTGCAGCTGCTTGACACATATCCGAAGCGCACATTGTATCCGGTCCCAGATGACGGGATTTAATACCAACGGTATTATTGAACGTCTCCGCTTCTTCGGGTGTAAAGAAATCAAAGTCCGTAGTCTTTACGATATTCTTAGGTACAGCCGCAGCTACCCCCGCCATTCTCACATTCTTGATAGTCCATCTAGCCATATCCCTATTCCTTAGAGTTCTACTTCGTATTTTGCCATCAATGCCTTACCCTTTTCATAAGATGTCAATTCCATGATGTCTTCCGGATCAAGCATAATGTCGAACGATTCTTCCAACAGAGCTATGATATTCAACTGATGTACAGAATCCCAACCATCTACACTCTCTTTATCAAAGTTAGCACCCAAAACACTTTCTTCTACTCCAAATACTTCAATAAAAGCCTGATTATATTTTTCTAAATTTGTCATTTTGATTTATAATTTATACATTAATAATTTATTCCGATATTCTTCCTCCCTATGGTCGTCTGAATGACATTATGATAGTTTGCTATAAAGTGTTTTGCCTGCCTCATTCTTTGGAATAGCAGGAATGACCTTGATTTCGAAAGCTGTCGCAACCAATTTGGTTTTCTCTACCAACTCTTCTTTAACAGATACTGTCAATCCCTCATCTGTAATATATACGGTCATCTTCTCGTCATTACCCACACAAGCACACTCTATCGGGAATTTCGCCTTGATGATTTGTTCACATTCATCCAAACCGATGCGCATACCAAAAAGCTTCAAGAAACGTCCCATTCTGCCTACTATGTAAAAACAACCGTCTTCATCCTTGTATGCCAAATCACCAGTTTTCAAGAATCCGTTGCGCTCATCTCCTAGCAGCAAGTCTTCACGCTGACGGGCATACCCCATGGTTACATTCTTACCACGATAGCACATTTCTCCCTGTACATTCGGTTCGGTTATTTCGTTACCCTCACCATCTATCAGAAACATTTCGCCATTCGGTACAGCACGGCCGATACTTCCCATCTTGCTTTCCGCCCATTCAGCCGGAAGCCATGCCATACGGGCTGTACCCTCCGATTGTCCATAGGTCGCAATCCAACGCTTGCCTGTACTCTTACAATAATCCACAAATTTCTGATTCAATGCTTTCGGCATCTTGCCACCACCTTGAGTCAACAACTGCAAATCCGGTAAGTCCATACGGAAGAAACGCATCAGATTTAAAATTTCATAACTATAAGGAACACCTGTAAAGCTAGTTGCCCGCTGTTCTTTCAAGAATTGCCAGAAAGCTCTATCCGTCATGCTCTGATTGGTTGCCAAAATAGTAGCACCTACATAAAGATGACTGAATACTATAGACAAGCCCATGGTATAGTACAAAGGCAATACCAACAACGGACGGTCATTACTTGTCAACTCAAAGAATGTAGAAATATTCAAAGCTGCAGCTTCAATGTTCGAATACATGTGACGAACCAACTTTGGACTGCCAGTAGAACCCGAAGTAGGCAACAAGTGAGAAAGCTCTTCATGAAGCGGACACGATTCATGACCTGTGGCTAACAATACATAGCCGTAGGCTTCCATAATCACCTTAAACTGTCCTGCAAACGGATTTCCTGCCGGAACACAAAGATACGGCGGACGATAAATCTCCATCAAGTTTTGGAACAATCCTTCTTCCGTATGGGCATTCAGAATCAAGGGAACTTGCTTTGCCCCCATACATCCTATGCTCCAAGCAATCCCCCCTACATTGTTTTCCGTCAACAAAAACAATAAAGAACGGAAAGGCATTGCCGATTCCAACATTTTGGAAAAATAACAAAGCTCTCCATAGGTTAGTTTATCACCTGCTGCATCTACCGCAGCCAATGCCTCACGAGGCTGTTTATCAAGATTTAAAATCATATTAAGTTTAAACTATTGGCTCTAACTCCTAGGCATATAAAGCCGATAACTCCTTTTAACTACTTCTTAGATAGAAGCGCAACCATCCACACCCAATATCTGACCAGAGATATAAGACGCTCTATCCGATGCCAAAAACGAACAAGCATTCGCAATGTCTTCCGGTGTACCCAAGCGACCTAAAGCGATTCGCTGGATACGAGCATCAATCTTTTCACCACTCTGTTCATACAATTCTGCAAAACGTTCAGTCTTAACAATACCTGGAGCCACAGCATTCACACGGATACCCATTGGAGCCAATTCCTTGGCTGCCGACTTGGTGAATGACATGATAGCTCCTTTGGTAGCCGAATAAGCCGACTGCCCCGGTGACCCCAATACAGCCGTTACAGAGGCGATGTTCACAATGGAACCACCACCATTACGTTGCATCAATCGGGACACCAGCTGTACCATTTCAATGACGGCAATCACATTCACTCGGAACATCAATTCTGTTTCCGGACGAAGAATCATGCCGATTTTCTTGTTGAACACTACACCAGCATTGTTCACCAATACATCAATACGCCCTTCTGTCTTGAATGCCGACATAAAAGCAGTCTTTACAGCCGCAGCATCTGTCACATCAAAATAAAGAGGAACGATTTTAGTTCCATATTTATCACTACAGGTTGTCGCCCATTCATCCATTGCACCTTCCTTCATATCGCAAGCATACACAATGGCACCATCGGCCGCAAACTGTTCAGCAATGGAACGACCAATACCTTGGGCTGCACCTGTAATGATACAAACCTTCTTTTCTAATAATTTCATTGAAGTATTTTTTACTTTAAACTACGACCACCGTCTATCACCAAATTGGAACCTGTAACGAAAGCCGAAGCATCCGAAAGCAAATAAATAATAGCATATGCCACTTCTTCGGGTTCGGCATAACGCTTTAATGGATATTGAGCCATATCCTTTTCCACATCTTCCTGACTAAGTAACCGATTGGCAATTAATGGTGTGTTCACTCTGCCTGGATGTACAGCATTACACCGGATTCCCTTTCCTGCCAATTCCAATGCCGCATATTTCATATAAGCACTCAAAGCACTCTTAGATGCTCCATAAATACCATTGGCTGGTGCTATATTATTGTAACCGGAAATAGATGCGGTGAACACTACCGAAGACGGATTCTTTAATTTCTTCTTCTTTACTAGATGCTTAAGGAGAAGCATCGGTGCAAAACTGTTGATTTTGAAAACATCTTCCAATATATCCATAGAATAGAATTGTACTGGAAGCATTTTTCCCATCCCTGCATTGCTGACACAACCATCCAACTCCGGCAATTGCTTGGATAATTCCTCACAATTCTTTTCATCAGACAAGTCTGCAACTACATACGTATGATTTTCTCCAATCAGTTGTACTTTGGTTTCAATCAAAGCTTCTTCGTTTCTTCCAGTTAATACCAATGTAGCTCCCAATTTAGAACATTCAATGGCAGTAGTCCGACCAATACCCGAAGAAGCACCAGTCACTAAGATAGTTTTACCTTCTAAAGAAAAAGGATTATACATTACAATTTGGAAGAAACCAAGTTAAACAAATCACCGATAGTAGTCTGCTTCTTCATGTCGTCACCTGTAATTGTGATGTTGTACTCTTCATCAATCATAGTGATTACCAACAAAGCTACCAATGAAGTCCAACCTTCCAAGTTACGGAAGTTTGTATCCGCATTCAGAGTTTCCACTTCTATTTCATCAAACTGTTCTGCAAACTTTTCAATAAATTCGTTCATTTCCATAATTCAATATTATTATTTAGTTATTACATTAATTTTCTAGCAGGATTCCCCATAACTGTTGTTCCAGCTTTCACTCTACGAATCACAAAACTACATGCGCCCACATGTGCACCATCTTCCACTACTACACCATGATTTAGCACAGAGGAAGTATAAATATCCGCTTCATTTCCTACTACTGTACCACCCACGCAAGTCACGTGTGTATCAATCCGATTCCAATTACCGATTTTTACATCATGGCCGATAACAGTATAAGATTGAATCATATTATAATCGCCTACTGTAGCATCCGCTCCGATACTAGTAAATGCAGCCACCAAGTTTCCTTTCCCTATCTTCACATTAGTTCCAATACGCGCTGTCTTATGAATCAGTGTTTGGAATTCACCACCACGACCAATGATTTCTTCCATACATTTTTTTCGTGATACCCCACCAATAGAACATGCAAATACATCGCCTTCTTGAGGCTGATATTCCGATATTTTCCCTAAAATAGGTGGATATCCTTCAAAGTCATCCAATGCTTGAAGATTATCATCTATAAATCCTTTAATGGTAAATTCTGTGCCATAACCTATACTTTCACGAGCAATGTCATAGAAGGTACGCCCCATCCCGCCTGCGGCTATGATTATAAGATTTTTCATTCTATTTTTTTATTAATCTATGCAATATTTGAAATCCTTTTTTTTTAGGCATTATATACATATATAGTGCGATTAAACGTTCTTTTAGATACTTATGGGATTTAAAGATAGTATCTTTGATACATCTTTGAGCGACATCACTAGACAGTACCTTCTCTATTATTTCAGCAGCATTAACATCTGAAGAGAACTTCAAGTATTTATTGTATGAAAAAGCACACATCAATCTAAATGCTGTAATAATAAAAGAACCATATTCTACAAATTCTTTTCCATTATCATAAACAGAGGATAATGCATTTATAATCGTAATATCATTATTAAAATTAGGTCTATGAATTGCACTATCAGTTCGTTGATAATAATTAAATGTTGGCTTATTTAAAACATAAATTGTACCCATATAACGCATACAATTTATTGTAAAAGCATATACTTCACCGCATTTTAAAGAAGAGTCAAATCGTATATTTTCATTCTTTATAACATCCATTCGATAAACCAATTGCGGTGCTGTTGGGAAATGTGATATTCTAGCCCAAAAATCTTTTATATCATATAACCCTTCCTTAAAAGGTAGGGGTCTAAACGTTTCTTTTTGATTTCGACTAATATTATACGCAGAAATTATTATATCAGTCTTATAATATCTCAAAATCTGTTTAATTTCAGATATAGCATCTTTAGTTAAATAATCATCACCATCAAGCAAATAAACAAATTTACCCACAGCTTTTGCTAAAGCCGCATTTCTCGCTACAGAAACACCTGCATTTTTTTGATCAATAACTACGACACGATGGTCTTCTCTTTGAATTTTTTGCAATATGGACAAGGTGTTGTCAGTAGAACCATCATTCACAAATATAAATTCAACATCATCTGCGTCTCTTTGATTTGCTAAACTCTGATAACAACGTTCTACATATTGCTCCATGTTATAACATGGAATTATAATAGAAATTATTTTCATATATCCCAAATAAAGCTAAAAGGTTCATTTATTATAGTCGCAAAAAACAATAGTAATAAACATACTACAATAATAGTAAACATGAAAAAATTATTTCCTATCATTCTATTCTTATAAAGATAGAATAACAAATATGCTATCATCAACATATTGAATAATCTGAAATACCTAAAAGGTCTTGCAAGCAAAAGATTATTAATAAAAAACAATTGAAAAACAGCTCCCCAAAAATACAAATTATAATAAATCGTAAACTTTCTTCCTTCAAAATACGACTTCAAATTATTTGAATAATAAATAATACACAAATTGATCAAAAACAAAATTTTAAATGATATGCCAGAACCGGCCTTTGTCATTTCAATTAAACGTTCAATAGCACTTTCCGTATATACTTCATAATCCGTATTTACTATATACGATTCTATAAAAGGAAGTAACTCAGATGTATAATCTCTTTTAGTTAATGCTATCATAAAAGCAATCGTCAAAAGTACAGACTGGAAAATCCGACTATATGTCAAATCTTTTGCCTTAACTAATAAAAAATACAATGGAATCAATATTATTGCACTTGAATGAAATCCAGTCATTATAATACATGCCAATATATATTTAAACCATTTTCTATCACAAATAAATAATACTGAATAAAAAAATATACAAGCAGCTGTATCTTGTCTTATACCATTCATCCAATGTATAAAATATTGCCCCATTATTAATGATATGACAACATATGGAATTAAACGACGTTCATCTCGTAAAGCATAATAAACAAAAAAAATCTGTAAAAAAGACCATAGTGCAAAGTACCAACTATAATGTATATATTGAGAACGAAATAAAATACCTATATATTGAAAAATAGATTCGTAGCGTTCAATTCCTATACCTGTATTATATGTATATAAATATCTTAAATAATCTGTTCCAACATTATATCTAAGACCAAAAATAAGAGTAAAAAATAGTATAGGAAGCCAATTTTCCCATCTATTAAATGACATTAAAGTAGTACTATTGGTTGTTCGTTTAGACAAAATTATTCCACAGAAAAATAAGACACTGAAAACTAACGTATAGATAAAAAAAGATTGAAACAACATCTCTTATAACCTCATTTTATAGACTATTAAGACATTAACTATTTAATATTTGAATTTAAAAAATCGTAAGATCTCGATTTTGCTATATCCAATAAATCTTCAACTTTAGACCAGTCAATATTTAAATAGCCAGAATAATCCGAGACATCACTTATCAACCGATCTTGTAGTCCTAATTTTGAAAGAATGGAATTAAATCTAGACAATCCACGATTCTTATTTCCGATTGTTATAAAATTCTTTCTAAATATTATTGAAAATAATGTACCATGAAATGAATCCGTAACTATGAATTCAGCATCCCTGAACATACTTAGCCATTCTGGAATACTCAACTTTGCATCAAGATCGGCACCATAAATTTCAACAGGTACTTTTTTCTTTTCTGCAATTTTGTATATTAAATCCTTTTTATCTCTATCTAAATCAAGAATATAAGAAGCTAAATAAGGCACCTTAGTTCTTGGTATATTGCAACAAATCTTTTCATAAAATTCCTTTGGCAACAATAACGTTGGATCCAACACTTCAACAGCGTCCACATTTAATTTTGTTTTACACAAATCTATACCAGAAGATTCACGTACAGATATAGCTTTAAAGTCCTTTATTAATTCCTTACACTTTAACGTCTGCCCCATCGTATAATTCCAAAAATCTATACCAAAAGATGCTGCATAAGAAATTTTTAGTATATTTTTTTCTTTTGCAAAAGAAAAAAACATATCAAATAAATCATTATTATATTCTGGACGCCACACCTGATCACTTCCTACAATCAATCCTTCAATACCATACTCATCCAATATTCTTGATGTGTATTTTTTTACTGGTTTTGTCACTGAAACATTAGAAACAACAAAATCCGACATCATAGTGTTTCTTTTACGGTAAAAGGGGACATAACCACGAGATTTTTTTTTACACATCAAACGAATAAAAAAGGTCTTTAAAGTATAAATTATGTACTTCTTAAAAGAATAACGCGAAACATAGTCTATTGTTATAGGCTCATGACCTAATTCTTTCAATACTTTCTGCAACGCATAATTTTGTAAAATACCTCCATAATTATTTAATAAAGACTGAGTTACAATACCTATCTTCATAGTTTATAAAATACTTAAATCGTTTAAAACTTTTTTCGTAAAAATAGAAGCACCTATTTTATTTAAAAAATATGAGTTTTTAAAATACTTATTTTCACTCAAAGTATTATCTTTAAAATAGTCTAACAGTATTGCTTCTCCATCTATTGATTTATATATAAAATCATAAACATAGTTCTTCATAAAAGTAGAAGATAGTCTTGATGATAAAGACGGGTGAACTGGAGGTAATACGACATAAGGTTTCAATCCTCTTTCTTTACAAAACAGAACCATTTCACGCAAAAGTTCACTTCTTTTCTGTCTTTCATTTTGATGTTTAATAGACATTGGAGCGTTTAAATCTACAATATCAAATTGTTTTTTCCAAAGATTTAACCAAACATTAGTATTACTTTCAAAATTCATTTGGAAGCGTGGTCTTATAATTCTGTATGCTTTTCTGAAAAATTCCTTTATTGTCTCTTTTATACAATAAAAAGGCATTTCCATGAATGGTCTCGATTTAATCTTATAAGCCCTAGCTCGTTCTGAATCATCAAAATCTACAATTGTAGCAGGATGTAATATCGGATAATACTTAAAATTACTTTGTTTCCCATAGGCTGTGAACAGACATGAAAAAGGGCATACAGGAATCAATACAATAGCACCTTCTTTCAAGTAACTAAAATAATTCTTAAGTATATTATAATCATGAAGTAGAGATTGTGGTCCTATCGCCCAATTCATTCCTTTTATAGGTAATTGTTCATAATTAAAAGCATATTTACCACTATTACTACCTAAATTAACAACATCATAATCACATGACTTTATATTCCAAAACTTTGTAGTACCTTTCCAATATATTTCACAATACCATTCAGTTTTTAATAATAGCCCATTTATTACTTTGTTTATATAACTAATAATTTTTCTCATATTATAAGCCTGGACAAGAACGTGATTCTGGCATATATGCCATATCCATATTAAAATTCATTAGTTTATTTATCTCATCTTCCGAAAGAAAGAAATCAAACAAATTTATATTTGATTCTAGACGTGACACATGACTAGATTTTGGAATAGGTATCAAACCACGCTGAATATCAAACTTTAAGATAATCTGTGCCGGATTCTTTTTATATTTTTCACCTAATTTTCCTAAATAGACTTGATATTCTTTTAAATAATCACGGCGAAGACTCATCAATGGACTATAAATCATCACCTTTACATTATGCTCATTGCAATAATTAACTAATGATTCCTTTGTATTAATAGGTGAAGTTTCAAACTGATTAATCATCGGAAAAATCTCACAAGATTTACTTAATTTTTCAAAATGTCTTTCCCGACAATTACAAACTCCAATAGAACGAACAATACCTTTTTTATACAATCGTTCCATTTCAAACCAAATTTCTTCAAAATAATCGGGATAAGGCCAATGCATTAATAATGCATCTAAATAATCAGTTTTTAACCATTTAAGACTATTAGATAGTTTATTTTCTATTATTTTTCTTACAGCATTCGTAGTTTGCATTGCTGGAGAATTTTTCCAAAAGTAAACTCCACGATTTGCCCCTCCACCTATCGTTCCTGCTGGATAAAGTTCATCGGACAATTTTGTCACAAGAAATAATTCATTGCGTGTTGCAGAACTTGTATGATATAACTGTAACAAACTATCCCCTAAATCTTTTTCATTGTAATAATTGTCTGCAGTATCTATAAGACGATAACCTGCTGAATATGCAGAAAGAACAGCATCTGCAAGTGTTTTCCCATACATAGGATATGTTCCCAAACCTATAGCTGGAATCTCCACTCCATTTGACAACAAAAGTTTATGCATTTTTTATTATTTTTTGTTGAATAATACCTTTTATCTTATGTCTTAAATTTTTATCCACACCTAAAGTATAACTAGTGACTAATATTGATATAGTTGTAACTAAACATGTAATCAACAATTTACTTAAACCATATAATTCTATTCTATCACAAATTGACAAAGGAATAACAAGAGAGACACCAGTTACAAACAGACAACGAATATGAACTTTTAAAATATATTCTTTAACAGAACATGCTACCATATAGTGCAATATGATAATACTAGCTATTTCTGACAAAATCATACAGATTATTGCTGTCCAAAATACAGATTCCGGATTACCTCCCATCTTCAACACAAAATAAGCAGCAGGAAAAGCTAAACAAAGTATGGTTCCGACAACAATATTAGGAATGAGGATCTTCCCTGTTGCATGATATACCGTTGTACGAGGTGTTTTCAATGTCTGTATCATGCACAATACCAAAACCAATCTAAGAAAACTCACGGTATAATCTGGATACTCACCTAACCAAAGAGTCAAAATATATTCTGCCTCAAAACATAATGGAACAACAATGAGTAACATCAAATAAAAAGAAAAGCAACTACTATGTATTACCAATTGCATCATTTCATCAATCTTTCCTACTGCATATTGTTTAATAATTTGGGGTTTTACTGCTGTCATAAAATTCCCACTAAATTGAGTTACTGCACCTTGAACTTGATATGCAATTCCCCTTGCAGCATTGACCGCTGGTCCAAAAAACACATTCAATAAAATATTCAACCCTTGTCCTTGTGCCAAAACAGATAGACCACCTATCATGTCAGAACTTGCAAAAACAAACATCTCTTTATACATTTTAGGCTCCTTTACAAAAAGATACTCGCATTCAAAAAAATGTTTTTTGCAATATATTCTATAATATAACAATATCAGTGCATGAACTAAAAAAAGCAAAAACGCATAAGAAACCAATTTGTCATATGCAGATATTTTTATCAAATATGCAATCACCAATTTTAAAACTACTTCTACAACACCAACGTATGCATAAATTTTCATACGTTCATGCGCAATAATAGTTGCATTATATGGAACTTGAATAATAGAAAGAACACATGAAACGATTGATATCTGATATACCCAAAAGGCTGCATTAAATCGTTCCGTTGGAATTATCATCTTATTATATAAAAACCAAAGTCCAACAGTTTCTGCTAACAAAACAATAACAAAAGCGATTATAACATGAGTAACCAAAGAGACATTAAATACTTTATGTAATTGTATGCTATCCTTACGACCTATTTCATATGTAATAAAACGTGATGTTGCACCGGCTAAGGCACCATTTAAAAAAGTAAACATTGTAACAATGCCACCCACCACATTATATAAACCAAAGTCATCTTCGCCCAACACTTGTAATACAATTCTTGAAGTATAGAGTGTAACCCCCATAATCAAGAACATACGAATGTAGAGAAAAGCTGTATTCTTTGCAATTCTTTTATTACTCGACATAACTCATCTTAGTATCAATACCATTCTATATTTTCTTTAATTACCTTTGCTGGTGTTCCCGCAACAAGACATCTAGGCGGTATATTCTTTGTTACTACAGAATTTGCTGCCACAACCGAACCTTCACCAATTGTTACCCCTGGCATAATTGTACATCCAGTACAAAGCCAAACATGATTTCCAATATGTACTGGTGCATGATTCTGATATGTTTCATTAATTATGACATGTGGACCATTCCAATCGCGAATGGAAACATTACGCCCTATACGTACTCCATGCCCAATTGTTATTTCTTTGGCACACATAATGGTCAGTCCTACATTCGCAGCTCCTTGTCCCATAACAAGTTTACCACCATTAACAATTTCAATATATGCTCCATATCGCAATTTATATTCCCGATTTCCATAACGCGTTATAGGTCCTTCATTTATTTCCAATGTAGTACCTGCCTCCATACGAAGACATGTTGGAATTCGTAATCCTCTTACAGGTCTAAATCCATAGATAAAAGGAGCATTAATCTTAATTTTTGCACTAGGATGTAAATCAAACACAGCTCCAGGAATGGTATATAAACAAGCATTCTTTACTCGTATTGTATTTTTACGACAAAAATTCAGCCAAATGAAATTTACATATGCTTTTATTGAAAAGCCAAATCTTCTATAAAAAGTTATTAATTCTTTTGCTGTTCGTTTTAAAGTTTGTTTCAAACGGCTTTTTAGCGGTCGTCTTTTATTTAGTGGAAAATACTTTTCTGTAACATAATTAAAGTCATATTTATCTAAATCAACGAAAAATTGTTCTCGATTTATCTTTGCTGCAGAAATCGGCATAGTCAAAGCACCATTCCCTTTAAGAATCGATTCAAATTTTGTTTCTTTAAATTCCAATTTATCTTTCACCAATTCAAAATAAGCCTCGCCTTTCTTTGAATTGAGGAGAATCATTGAAGTCCCTATATTATTATCTAAATTCTTATCAACTTTTTCTATACCCCAATAATCCGCAATGGTAATATCAGCCATACGAGGGAAACCCTTATATTGACAAGTATAACATGAAGGACGACAATATACATTAGTATGATAACCACGTCTAAAGTCATCGTCCATTTTTACACCATAATATACTTGTCCATTATCAAAAACGACTTTTCTTGTCAGATTTCTCCAACCCAATTCTTTATTCTTAGCTTTAACATAAACTACTTTTCCTCCAAACCTTTCTTCCAACAAATCTAAATATTTACGATAAACCTTGGGAGAATTAACACCACGACATATAAAATCTACAATTATAAGATTATCATAATCTTTACGTAAAAAAGAACGTAGTGCAGCCATCTGACAAGGTGTTCCACAAGCTAAAACCTTTTCACCCGCTTTTAACAATCTCTTAATTTCTTTATATAGTCCTTCAGCATTACTCTGAAGATATTTAGAGCTCCTTAAACGAGTCAAATCTTCTGAATTATTGGATATATAATTACTTACAGAAAAATCATCATTATATATAGCACCACTAACATAACCTCCTTGTTCATACATAGTGTCTGCCATAGCAGAAAATGCACCCCCAGAAGTACTGTCCCAACGAATATCCATACGCTTATGTATGGCAGCTATTGTTTTTACAGGCTTAGGGTAATCGTTTTTCTTCAAATTTGCAATATTGAGTTCTGGACA
>JAEIGA010007524.1_pt1 | contig 16527 bp, 10 predicted proteins | sample 9270691 | NCBI WGS metagenome assembly JAEIGA01 (sample SAMN17057246, study PRJNA624740) | gut metagenome | biome: biome; isolation source: fecal sample | host: Bos grunniens | place: China: Xizang | collected 2019
ATCTTGGAAGCGAAGCACCACATTGGCTGTACCTGGTAGGTTATGGTAGAGATGTGCGAAGAGGCCACAAGGTTTAAGCTTGAGTTTAGGCTCTTGCAATACTTGTTTGTGTGCCTGTAGGGTGAGGTAGATAGGTTCACCGCTCAAGTCGTCTTGGCTCACCACACCGGCAAAGCGAGAGAAACGGCCTATCACTAGGTCAGTCACATCTTCGCTTGGTGTATAGTAGAGTGTTTGTGTGCAAGGGGTAACGGTGGTGGTACCGATGAAGAGCTCCACGAGCTGCTTCTCCTGTTGGTCCAACTCCTCGAGCACCAATTGCATAGAGGTGCCATCAGCAGGCAGATGCTCCACATCTCCGGCTAGCAACTGGATTCTTGTTTCGCGAATACGATAGATCAGTTTAGCTGCACCTTCTGCCATCTTAGCGGTAGAACTAGCCATGAGTTGTTCTTCCAATAATGGTAGAACAGGTGACTTGGCGCAAGTGCGATGCATCGTCATTGACTCAGAAACCGAGCATTCGCAGCTTGCAGCAGGGCAATTATATCCTAGCAATCGACCATCTTGGGTGAGAGACACCAAGTGGGTGTTGTGTGCACCGTGGATAGGAATCTTATACGCGCGAGTAGTATCCGCGCTCGCGTGCGTACCTAATGTCACATTGTTCAACTGATAGGTGACTGTAGGTTCGGTAATGACATCGCTCGTACCTAGATAGCGTTGTGCATACTGATAGAAGGCACCAGGCACTTGCTCTATACGGTCGTAGGATAAGGTGATGGCCAATTGCGTTTTTGGCATGTAATATACCAATGCAGACTCGTTTTCTTTCACCACATGTGCGTGTGTCAAACTAGATACCGTTAGTAGTGCTACTAATAGAAGATAAGTTCTTTTCATATTCGTTTGTTTAATAATTTTCTATTTTTGGTTCCATATTTGCCAAGCATAATCCGCTTGCAAATGCAACATCTCTAATCCATTCTTGAGTCTGCATCCCCTCTCTGCTCCAGCTTGTAAGAAGAGCGTTGGTGCGGGATTGTAGATGCAGTCAAACAAGAGGTGTTGTGGCGTCAAATACGCATAAGGTATAGCTGGTTTCTCCTGCTCATAAGGCGCCATGCCCAGAGGTGTGCAGTTGATGATTATGCTATGTTGTGCCAATATCTCTGGGCTGAGTTCAGAGTAGGTTATTGCGTGCTCCTGTGGAGTGCGGCTGACCAATGTGTAGGCTATGCCGAGATCCTTCAATGCGTATTGTATAGCCTTGCTCACGCCGCCTGTACCTAGCAACAAGGCATGTCGATCATTAGCCGTCAGTAGGGGGCGAATACTATCGCGAAAACCCAACCAGTCGGTGTTGTAGCCCGTGGCTTGGCTCACTACATTGACCGCGCCAATGATCTGAGCCACAGGGTCCATATCCTTGAGATAAGGAAGGATAGACTCCTTGTAGGGGTAAGTCACATTGAAACCACGCATCTCGCTCATCAATGGCTCCACTTGATCTATACTCTCCAACGTATGAGGAGTATAGGTCGCATCGATATGCTCACGAATGAACTTATCCGTGAAATAGCCTTCGGAGTACGAATGGCCTAGTGGGTTACCTATGATGCCGTAGTGGGTCAATGTTTTTAAAAGTTAAAAAGTTCTAAAGTTCTTATCTCGCCTAATGGCTCGAACGATTAATTTGCAAGCAAATTTTACTAATCGCCCTGACGGGCTGTTCTAAAGTTCTAAAGGTTCAATCTTTAATTGACCTTTTTTGATCGTAGCTTGGTGGGTGGTGGAGCGAAACACTTTGCCTCCCACACCGGCTTGCAATGCATTGTAAATCTTGTCTATCTCTGCGAATCCATACTCTTTCAATTCCTCATACAGTTTCGCACGCCCTGCAGCCACCGTATCTAATCCGTCGAGCCAATCTACATACCCTTGCATATGCTCGGCTGTGGCCGCTATGTGTTCTATCTCCGACTTGCTATACGACTTGAGTTGCTCTCGTATAGCGTTTCTAGTGATAGTGGTATCCGTGTTTGTGCTATCGTCTACCCAGGACTTGTGTCGTATGTCACGTAGGTAGTGCTCGATATAGTCGCGAGTAGTGCACAAGAGCGGACGTATCACAAGGATATCACCACCTTCTGGGTTGGGACTTTTAGCCCGCATACCACATAGCCCTCTGATACCCGTACCTCGTTTGAGGTTCAGCAACACCGTCTCCGCTTGATCGTGCTGATGATGCGCCACTGCTATGGCTCGGCATTGAGTCGACTCGGCTATTTGTCTGAACCATTGGTAGCGCAATTGTCTAGCTGCCATCTCGATGCTTATGCCCTGTTCCTTGGCATAGGAGAGGGTGTCGAAAGACTGCAGATGCAGAGGCAGGTCGGCTGCGAGCTGCTGCACAAACGCTTCATCTCTATCGCTCTCTTCACCGCGCAAATGGAAATTGCAATGCGCTACAATACACTCATAACCAGCGCGTTGGAGTACGTCCAACAAGGCTACGCTATCCGCTCCGCCGCTGACGCATACCAATACACGATCACCTGCCTGAAGGAGCTGGTTGTCTCGTATGTATTTCTGAACGCGTCTTAACATAGGTTACTCTTTGGTGATGTCCACAATACCATTCACGATGGCGTAGATGGTGAGTCCCGCTGTGGAGTGGATGTCTAGTTTGCGTGCAATGTTCTTGCGATGCGACATAACCGTGTGTGTGGATAGACACATAGTGTCCGCAATCTCCTTGTTGCTCAGTCCGTTAGCCACGTATTGAATGACTTCAATCTCACGTGCGGATAGGGTTTCTATTTTATCATCATTCTCACTGCTCTTGCTGCATTGATCTTTGGTTTCCTTGAGTATAGCAGGCAACATGATGTTGTCCTCAATGGCGCAGTGGAGGGATAATTCGTTCTCAAAATGGCGCAAATCGTGCAATGCCGCATAGATCATACGCATTTGCTCTATATTGCTGTCATTGGATTGGCTAGGATAATACTTGATGATGAGTGCTTTGAGCTCGTGCGCTTTGTTGGCGATATGCTCATCGTCGCGTGCGTGTTGCTCGTATGAATGCTCGGTCTCATGGTCAATATGCGCCTTGATTTCCTGGGCATACTCATCAAAAAACTGAATGATCATCAGCGGTACCCTGCTGTCGTTGGGAGCCAGATTGATGGCCTCAAGTAGTTCCTGGCGAATGCGTGGTAACTGGAACTTGAGGAAATAGGTATGCGCATTCTCCAGGTAGCGGTGCAGGGTAGGGATATGAATATCCAGTTGCGTAGGAATCTCTCGGTTGAGCGCATAGTTGACAATAGTCAAAAAGGTGTTGCAATCCACCTTCTGCTCCGCACAAATAGTGGCGATAGTTTTGTCGCCTACACCTAATGATATGCCAAAGCGATTCATCAATTGAAGCACTTGCTCTTCGACGGATGATTGTCCGAACTCTACGGCGCGTTTTCCGCACATCATATCGTAGATTTTGTCGTTTGGTTTGAATGTCATAAGCGTATATCTAATGTTTGCACAAAACAAGCTGCAAAGGTACGATTTTTTTTGCATTTATGCAAATAAATGTAAGGAAAGTTTTCGGTTTTTTGTCAAAAAGTGTGCGTTTTGTGCGTTTGGCAGGGCTTGGTATGTAAGTGGTTGGGGTAAGGGTAAAAACTTTGTTTTTTTATTTGTAAAAAAATTTGTCTATATCAAAAAAAAATCGTACCTTTGCGCGTTTTTTATAACTATGCGAAAATACAATCGAATAAAATATCTAGTTTGGGTGGCGTTGGTCATTCTGTTTAGTGCGTGTAATGCCACCAAGTTTGTGCCTCAAGATAAGTATCTTCTCAACGATGTGAAGTTGAAGATTGTGGATACGAAGGATGTGATAGCCGATGACGTGGAGGACTATGTGCAGCAGTATCAAAATACAGAGGTGTTAGGCTTCTGGAAATTGCAGTTGGGTATCTACAATACCGCATCTCCTGATACTAGCAAGCTGTCAAGTCGCCTAGCACGCAAGGTAGGTGAGCCCCCTGTGATTTTCTCCCCAGATTTGGCAGATGCCAGTGTGACGCAGTTGACACGTGTGATGCAGAACAAAGGTTACTTCAACGCCAAGGTTGATACCACGATGAAAGTGAAAGATCGTAAGGTGAATTTGACGTATAATATTGTAGCCAATGAGCCTTACACGATAGCTAGTTACGATATTTATTTCCAGCATCAAGAATTGATGTCTGTGGCACAATCTTTCAGCAATGGGGTTCGTCCTGGAATGCAGTTTGATGCGGATATGCTGAACCAAGAACGTCAGCGTGTGGCTAGTGCGATGCGAAGAAGAGGATACTACTATTTTGATGCGGATTGTATCCAATTCTTGGTGGATAGTACCGCGGGAAATCGTCAGGTGGATGTGTCTATGCGTATTGACCCACGCGTGGAGAAGTTGCCTGCTGAGGAAAAAGAAAAATTGTTCCGTCAGTACTATGTATCGCGTGTTTGTTTCCATTTGGATTTCGATCCAAAGCGCATCCCAGAGGATGAGGAGATGTTCACAAACGAAGATTCGGGGTATGTGTTTACGTGGATAGGAGACAAGTTGTTGCGCGATAAGATGTTGAAGCGCATTTGTCCTATCCGCCCAGGTGAGCGTTTCAGTGAGTCTGCGGTGGAGCGTACTTATACTCGAATGAACAACTTGGCGCCAGTCAAGTATGTGGATGTGAGTTTTATACCTGTATCGGAGAATGAGTTTGACTGTCACGTCGTATTGGCTCGAACCAAGTTGAATTCGGTTTCTGCGGAGATAGAAGGTACCTATTCTGCTGGCGATTGGGGTATTGCTGCCGGAGTGGGATATGCCAACCGCAACTTGTTTCGTGGTGCAGAGGAGTTTTCGGCGGATGCTAGAGCAAGTTATGAGTGGAGACAGAATGGTGGTCGTGCCATAGAAGCGAAGGCGGCTGCTGAACTTCGATTCCCTTCGAATGTGTCCGTGGAGTTGGGATATAATTTCCAAAATCGTCCAGACGAATATACTCGTTCGATCTTCACTGCTGGATTGCAATATCAATTGAATAAACCAAGAATAGGTTGGAATCAGCAATTCAAGTTGCTGGATATCAGTTATGTGTATTTGCCTTGGATCAGTGATGCGTTCCGCGATCAGTTCTTGCAGCCAACCAATATTCTGAAGTATTCCTATGAAAACCACTTCATTGTAGGACTAGGTTACTCGGGTAACTATACTACCTTCAGATCGCGTCGTCCATATCAATCTTTTGTGAATATCAACTACAATATCGAGACGGCAGGTAACTTGCTACGCTTGTTGGCTAAACCTTGTAGGTTCCCTGTGGACGAGGAGTCTGGCAACTATACCCTGTTTAAGACGCAGTTCGCACAGTTTGCTAAGGCCGATTTTTCGGTGACATATAATCACATTATTAATCCAAAACATCGATTGGTATGGCACGCCGATATCGGTGTGGCAGTACCATATGGTAACTCGCAGACTATTCCATTTGAGAAACGCTATTTTGCCGGAGGTGCCAATGGTGTGCGTGGATGGGCGGCACGTACCTTGGGTCCAGGTGGATACAAAGGCAATGGTGATTGGATTGACTTTAACAATCAATCGGGTGATGTACGATTGAATCTCAATTTGGAATACAGATATAGAGTCTGGTCGTTTATCGAGTTGGCCGCGTTTATTGATGCAGGAAATATTTGGACCGTCTTTGACTATGAGGCACAACCTTTTGGTGTGTTCCGTTGGAATGAGTTCTACAAGCAGATAGCCGTAGCTTATGGTGCTGGTATTCGATTGGATTTCACCTTCTTTATCTTGCGTGTTGATATGGGTGTGAAATTGTATGACCCATGTCGTTTGTATGATAATTCCGGTGCTCAATGGAGAACGGTGGCTAATGGTATGAAGTTCAAGGACGATGTGGTATTCCACTTTGCGATAGGTTATCCATTCTAAGGGGGGTGAATGATGTTGGCGAAGTGTTGCATACCGAACGTGATAGAGGCCGGCTGTGATGAAGCAGGACGTGGGCCATTGGCGGGTAGCGTGTTTGCTGCTGCGGTGGTGTGGAGCGCGGATGTGTTGGATAATGAGGAGCACGCAGAATGGTTGGAGATGTTGGATGATTCGAAGAAACTGACTGATCGTCAACGTGAGCAATTGAGACCTCTGATCGAAAAATATGCGTCGGCTTGGGCAGTCGTTGAGGTGACGGCAGAGGAGATAGATAAGTTGAATATCTTGCAGGCATCCATCATCGGTATGCAGAGAGCGTTGGATAAACTTTCGGTGGTGCCACAGCATATATTGGTGGATGGCAACAAGTGGAAACCTTATATACCTACTGGACAAGTATTAGAAGTGCCAGCCCGCACGGTAGTGAAAGGAGATGGCAAATATCTATCCATAGCAGCAGCAAGCGTGTTGGCGAAGACATATAGGGATGAGTATATGCTGAGTTTGCATGAAGAATATCCTCAGTATCATTGGGATACGAATATGGGATATCCAACCAAAGCGCATTATGAAGCAATAAAAATACATGGTATAACACCATATCATCGTAAATCATTTAAGCTAGAAAAATAAATATCGTTATGGCAGTATATGTGAAAGATGAACCCAATGTTCAAGAACCAACACCTAATGCAGGACAAGGTCGCCGCGGCATACAAATAGGATGTCTGGGACAACTCCTTATAGGTATGGGAGCCTTTATGTTGGTTGGTGGTATGCTGATGATGCTCCTGAATAGTTTGATGTTCACACCTCCAACAGTCATCGAGGATAATACTATTTATCGTATCGATATGACTGGTATGGTAGTGGAGCAAGCTCCTAGCGATGTGGATATGTCAGAGTGGGTGAATAGTATGATGGGGGCAGAAATAGCTAGTCCGATAATAGGTCTAGATGACTTGTTGAGTAATATCGCTCTGGCCAAGAGTGATGATAAGGTATTGGGTATTTATTTGCACGGAGGCGAATTGGAGATCGGTCCTGCTTCAGCCAAAGCATTTCGCGATGCGCTGTTGGACTTTAAGAAGTCAGGCAAATTTGTGATTGCGTATGCAACTAACTATACTCAAGTGAACTATTATATCGCTTCCGTCGCGGATAAAGTGTATATTAGTCCTGTGGGTATCTTATCGTGGGATGGATTGTCTGCACAAACATTCTATTATAAGAGATTGCTGGATACCTTAGGTGTGGAAGCGCAGATATTGAAGGTGGGTTCGTATAAATCAGCAGTGGAACCATTCTGTCGCACATCTATGTCAGAGGAAGAACGCCAACAAACCGAAGGCTATTTGAAGGGTATATGGGATGTGATGAAGGAAGCTGTTGCTAGTTCTAGACGTTTGACAACCACGCAGCTAGATCAGTATGCAGATTCGTGTATGTCGCTACAACCTCAACAGACATACGTAGACTACGGATTGGTAGATGCATTGACTTATGTACAGGATGTGGAAGATGTGCTGGCTACCTATGCCGGAACGAAAGAGTACAAGGTTTTGACACACGCTAGTATGAATAATGTGGAGCGTGTGGTAGTAGAAGCAGATGATAAAGTGGCAGTATGGTATCTAGAAGGTGAGATCTTTGATGCCGGATACACCGGAATAGTAGCGCCTAATGTGATTGAGATGGGAAAGAAGATTGCAGAGGATGAATCTGTAAAGGCAGTCGTGTTGCGTGTAAACAGTCCTGGTGGTAGTGCGGTTGCTAGTGAAGAAATCTGGTATACACTCAAGAAACTGCAAGATAAAGGTTTGCCTGTGGTCGTATCAATGGGTAATTATGCTGCATCAGGAGGATATTATATATCTTGCAATGCAGACTATATTTACGCAGAACCAACTACATTGACAGGTTCGATAGGTATCTTTGGTATCGTTCCTGATTTGAAAGGCTTGGCCGATATGGTCGGATTGGATATAGATACGGTATCTACCCATGCACATTCATCTTTTGCTGCTAATCCTCTCGTGGGTATGAATTCGAAAGAACAAGCGCAGATGCAAGCGCATGTAGAAAGAGGGTATGATTTGTTTACCAAGCGTTGTGCGGAAGGTCGTGGATTGCCACAAGATTCGATCAAAGCCGTCGGTGAGGGTAGAGTATGGACTGGAGCAGATGCCGTCAAACTGGGATTGGTGGATCAATTGGGAAATATCGATGATGCTATCCAAAAGGCTATTAGCTTGGCAGGAATAGAGAATTACGAGGTCGTTTACTATCCTGAAAAAGAAGAATTGCCTATGGCGTTGTTCGAGATGTTTTCTTCTACCACTCAGGAAGAGAGAATAGGTATGGCTATTCGTGAATATGCTTCCCAGCCTAGAGTAATGACATTAATGCCACAAGTAACTATAAAATAAATCAGATATTTTGAAACGGTTCTATAAAATTATCGCAACTCCTTTCTCGTGGCTATACGGTTTTGTCGTATGGTTGCGTAATCTGCTGTATGAGGAACGTATATTGCCTTCTTCATCGGTTGATGTTCCAACTATTTGCATTGGAAATCTAGCAGTAGGTGGGACAGGTAAGACACCGATGACAGAATACTTGATTAGACTGCTATCAGATAAATATAATGTGGCTATCCTATCAAGAGGATATGGTAGAAAAACATCCGGTTTTCGTATAGCAGGCTCCGATGATACAGCGGATACGATAGGTGATGAACCTATGTTGATACATATGCATTTCCCAGAAATACCCGTTGCGGTTTGTGCCAATAGGGTAGAGGGTATCAAGCGTTTGTGTAAGCTCTATCCAAAAGTGCAGTGTGTCATATTGGATGACGCATTCCAACATCGTCGTTTGAGATGCGGTTATTATATTTTGTTGACAGCATATGATAATCTATATGTCAATGATCATATGTTGCCAAAAGGTACCTTGCGAGATTTGCCTGCAGAGAGCCGTCGTGCTAATATGGTAGTGATCACTAAATGTCCAAGCGAAATGCAACCTATAGCACGCCGTATTGTAAGCAATCAATTGACCTTGGCTTCGTATCAAAACCTATGTTACTCGTACGTGGAATATGAGCCAGTGGCAGTGCCTGCTACTCCTTTGTTGGTAGCGGGTATCGCTAATCCAATGCCACTATATGAGTATTTGAAACAATCATATCCTGATACTCAGATGATCGAGTTTCGTGACCATCACGCGTATACCAAGCGAGATGTACAGCATATCTTGGAAATGGCGCAGCACTATGATTGTGTCGTTACTACCGAAAAAGATTATATGCGTATGCGACAAACAATTCTAGTGGAAGAATTAGGCGAAAAATTGATTGTCATACCTATAAAAACAAATCTAGGTAGTGATCAAGAAACATTCGATCGCTCAGTAATGCTTTACGTGGCAGAAAATAATCGTAAAAGAAACTAATATAAAACAACCAATCATATCACACAATGACTACTTTTTCCATTCTCCGTCGATTTGTTCCACCATATAAGTGGCTAGCACTGTTGAATATCCTGTTCAACGTGATTTCTACCATTTTGTCACTTTTCTCTTTTGCAACGCTTATACCGATATTGCAGCTGCTGTTCGGATTGAGCACAGCTGAGGTTACTGAAATGTCATTGGCAGATGCGCAAGGATTTCAGGAGACGTTTGAAGTGTTGAAGAATAATTTTTATTACTTTTTACAAACACAGATAGACGAAAACGGAGCGTCTTATGTGTTGTTGTTATTGGGAGTTTTCCTAGTGGTTATGACTGGTTTTAAGTGTCTCACGATATGGTTGGCAAACTATTTTATGGTTCCTATCCGTACAGGTGTGTTGCGTGATTTGCGTGATAGCTTATATAAGAAGGTAGTGAGTCTTCCAATCGGTTTCTTCACCGAAGAACGCAAAGGAGATGTGATGTCACGTATGACCAATGATGTTAATGAAGTAGAGGCTAGTATCATGTCTACATTGGATATGTTGTTCAAAAATCCAGTAATGATACTGATTTATTTGATTACACTCTTCTTTGTATCTTGGGAGTTGACGTTATTTGTGTTGATGCTTTTGCCAATAGCGGTTCTGCTTATTGGTCGCATAGGACGTTCTCTGAAACGTGCTTCCACTACAGGACAGGAACAAAATGCTGAGATTCTCACGCAGATAGATGAAACATTAGGAGGTTTGCGTGTTGTAAAAGCTTTTAATGCAGAGCAAAAACTCATAGGCAGATTCCAAAAATTGATCAACGCGACTCGCCAAACATTCAATCGAATCAATCGTAGATATTATTTGGCACATCCAGTATCTGAGTTTTTGGGAACAGCTTTGATTGCTACCTTGTTGTGGTTTGGTGGATTGCTTATCTTGAGTGACAACGCTAATATTGATGCTGCTACCTTTATATATTATGTAGTGATATTCTACTCTATAATAGGACCAGCAAAAGATTTGAGCAAAGCTGTGTACAGTATCCGTCGTGGTATGGCTTCTCTAGAACGTATAGATAGAATATTGGAAACAGAATCCAATATACGTGAAGTGGAGAATCCAAATAAGGTGGTTGGTTTCAATAATGAAATACGTTATGAGAATGTAAGTTTTGCTTACCAGGCAGATCGAATAGTCTTAGATGATATCAATCTAACCATTCGCAAGGGTCAAACGGTGGCTTTTGTCGGGCAGTCTGGTAGTGGAAAAACTACATTAGCAGATTTACTACCACGGTTCTATGATCCTATAAACGGAAAGATTACAATTGATGGAGTAGATATTCGTGATGTGAAAGCTCATGACCTACGTGCGTTGATGGGTAATGTAAACCAAGAGGCAATATTGTTTAACGACACCTTCTATAATAATATCACCTTTGGTGTAGAACACGCTACGATGGAAGATGTGCGTAATGCAGCACGTATTGCTAATGCGGATGACTTTATTATGGCTACTCCAGATCAATATGAGACTACTATAGGTGATCGTGGTTCACGTTTGAGTGGAGGACAACGTCAGCGAATCTCTATTGCACGTGCTATCCTCAAGAATCCTCCTATCTTGATTCTCGATGAAGCAACCTCTGCTTTGGATACCGAGTCTGAGAAACTTGTACAAGAAGCCTTGGAGAATTTGATGCGTGATCGTACAACAATCGTTGTGGCGCACCGTCTAAGCACTATACGTAATGCAGATGTTATCTGCGTGCTACATAATGGCAAGATTGTGGAGCAAGGAACGCATACTGAATTGTTAGAATTAGATGGATACTATCGCCGTCTGGTAGAGATGCAAGAAAGCTAACTACTTTTTAGCATACTATAATTAATAAGGAGCACGTGCACGTGCTCCTTATTTTATAACTAGTGCATGGTATAGCAAAAAAAGAAGAGAAACTCATTTGTTTCTCTTCTTGGTTAGTCGGGATGGCGAGATTCGAACTCACGACCTCCTGCTCCCAAAGCAGGCATTCTAACCGGGCTGAACTACATCCCGCACACTTCCTTTTCGAAAGCGGGTGCAAAGGTACTACAAAAAATCCATATACGCAAATATTTTTGAAGAAAAATGCAAAAAAAGTGCATTTTTTGTGTTATAGAGCCAAAAAACGGTGTAAAATCTGTGATTTTTGTTCTTTTTCTTTCATATTCCGTTTTTTTTTAGTAACTTTGCACGATTTTTGGCGTCATATGCCATTGGGCAAATATTAACCGAATATAATATAATAAGAATATGGATAAAAATACGTGGATTGGCTTTGGATTGATAGCCGTCGTAATCATTGGATTTTCATTTTTTAATCGTCCTTCTGAGGAGGAACTAGCTGAACGTCAAAGACAAGATTCTATTCAGCAAGCACTTGTACTACAGCAAGCTGAGGCTCAAAGTTTACAGCAAGAACAGAACTTGACTAATGATGCCCCTGCTCAAAATATTTCAGAGGAAGTACAATCGAATAATTTTGGTCCTTTCTCTATGGCTACAACCGGAGAGGATGGAATGGTCTATTTGGAGAATGAATTGATCAAGATAGGCGTAAGTCGTAAGGGTGGATTTATTGCTAAAGCTGAGCTGAAAGAGTATAAAGCATACCATGATTCGGTTAATGCCCTCTGTTTGTTCCAACCTATCTACGAAGTGGATGGACAAGACACAACTCTTTTCCTTGAGAATGAATTGAATTTCCCTTTGAATACAATTGATAACCGTGTTATCAATACTAGGGATTTGTACTTTGTCCCACAACCACAAACGGACAAATCTAAATTGGTAATGCGTTTGCAGGCTTGCAATGATAGCACTTTGATAGACAGTTATATTGACTTTGTGTATACATTGCCTGAAAACGACTATATGTTCTCAATGAGTATCCTTCCTCATAATCTCAATCAAGTTTTAAGCCAAAGTACCTATTGTTTTGAGATGGATTGGATTCAACGTATCCCACAACAAGAGAAAGGACGTAAGTTTGAGGAGAAATATTCTCAACTCCAATATATGTACGCAGGTACAGAGGGTGAAACTGAAAACCTCAGTGAGTTGGAGGCTGAATCTAGACAAGAGTCTGTTGATATTAAATGGATAGCCCATAAAGACCAATTCTTCTCCACTGTAATGATAGCTGGAGAGGCATTTAAATCTGCTACTTTTGAGTCTACTCCTGCGGGTGCGCACACACGTTACATTAAGGAGTATAAAACCAAAGTAACATTGCCATTCAATGTGAATGAGAACAAACCAATTGATCTTTCATATTATTTGGGTCCTAACCACTATAATACCTTGGCTGCATATGATGATGGTAAAGAGGATGAGGATAAATTATATCTTAATGAAATCGTTCCTCTAGGTTGGAAGATCGTGTCTTGGATTAACAAGATTTTGGTTATCCCAATGTTCGATCTCTTCACTTCATGGGGCTTACATATTGGTATTGTGATCTTGTTGATGACATTGGTTATCAAGCTCATCCTATTGCCATTTGTCTACGCTTCTAACAAGTCTAGCGCTAAGATGCGTGTACTCAAACCACAGTTGGATGAGATCAACGCTAAGTATCCACCAGAGCGCATGCAAGAGCGTCAACAAGCTACCATGCAACTCTATCAAAAAGCTGGTGTTAGTCCACTATCAGGTTGTTTGCCAATGTTGTTCCAATTCCCTGTGTTGATGGCTATGTTCTGGTTCTTGCCAACCGCTATTGAGTTGCGTGGCCAATCACTCTTCTGGGCTGATGACCTTTCTACTTATGATGCTATCATCACTTGGGAAACGCCTATTCCAATCTTCGGAACACACCTCAGTTTGTTCTGTTTGATCATGACAGTTGTTAATATCATCTATACACACATCACAATGCAAACACAATCTGCAGGTCAAGAGATGAAGTTCATGAAGTGGCTCATGTATCTCATGCCATTGATGTTCCTATTCTTCTTCAATGATTATGCAGCAGGTTTGAGTTACTACTACTTCCTCAGTTTGCTCTTTACAATCTTGCAAACAATGATCTTCCGTTGGGCTATCGATGATAAAAAACTTCTAGCTCAAATGGAAGCGAATGCAAAGAAAACCCCTAAGAAATCTCGTTTCGCAGAGAAACTTGAGGCTATGCAACGCGAACAACAACGCCTAGCACGTGAGCGAGCAAAAGAGCAACAAAAGAAAATGCGCTAATATTCATCAAGCAATTGATAACAAATGAATAAGTATCTTCTAATAGCCCTATGTTCCTTATGGAGCGTGGGGCTGTTCGCTCAAAATACGAGCGATAGTATCGTTTCGTCTTCCAATGAGACAGAGTTGGTAAATACGCCTAAGAAATACACCTTTGGCGACTTCTTCGACGCACTCGACCTACCTACTGTGCTCGGTGTAGGATTTACACCCAACGGCATCGAAGGACCTACATTCAATTCTGCTATGCGTCTTGGATGGCGTCATCACAAGAACTATGGTACTTTTGTATACATCACCTACGATACCCATAGCAACAAGTATGACTCACTCCATATTCAATCCACCAATATCATCAATGGCGAAGTGTGGTACAACGAAGTGGGTATTAGTGTGGGTTATAGATTCCCATTAGTCAGAGATATCAAGGCTTTTTATCAAAACCCTTACTTCCATCCATGGGACCTCTTTGTCAGTGTTCAACCGGGTGTCTCTATTGCTACCGTCAAAAACGTCACCCCTGAAACCCTGAACTCCTCCACCACGGAACCCTCCTACACTATGTCCAACTATGACCACGTCACACCCACCTTGCGACTATCTGCCGGAGTGGAGTGGTTTATATTCTCTAACTTCAGCGTTTTTGCCGAAGCAGCTTATACCCAACACCTCATGCCTACCATCATCGAACAGGCTGCCATCAAACAACAACAAATCAAACACCCATCTGGTCCTATAACTGTTTCTATCGGACTCAGTTTGTTTTTTAATTAACAATAAAACCTAAACATTAAAACAATGAATTTTACTCACTTACACGTACACTCGCACTATTCCGTACTCGACGGAATGAGCAAGGTTCCTGACCTAATCAACAAATGCCTCCAAACAGGTATGCATGCCATTGCACTGACTGACCATGGATGTATGTATGGTATCAAGGAACTATTGGACTGCGCTAAGAAAACCAACAAGAACCTAAAAACCGAAGCGCAGGAGAAAGGAATCGATTTTGTTCCTTTCAAACCCATTGTCGGCGTAGAAGCATACTGCGCACGCCGTGGACGCAAAGATCGTGACAAAGACCTCAAGGCCATCAGCGCCGAAGGCAAACAGTATATCGTCGACCAAAGCGGATGGCACTTGGTTCTTCTGGCCAAAAACAAAACCGGATACCATAACCTCTGCAAGATTGTCAGCGAAAGCTTCATGGACGACTGCTATTACCGACGTCCTCGTATCGACAAAGAGCTCCTCACGGAGTTTCACGAAGGTATCATCTGCTGCTCTGCCTGCCTAGGTGGAGAAATGTCGCAGAAAGTCATGGAGGGCAACAACCTTTCGCCCGATACACCTTTCGAAGAGCGCTACCAAGCAGCTATCGAAACGGCCCTTTGGTTCAAAAGCATTTTTGGAGAGGATTATTATATCGAAATCCAACGTCATCAAACTGATAAACCAGGAGCAGACCGAATGGTCTATCAAAAACAGATCGACGTCAACCAAGTGCTCATAGAGATAGCTCGCCGATATGACATCAAGATCATAGCTACCAACGACGTACACTTCGTCGAGGAAGAGCATGCTGAAGCACACGACCATCTCATTTGTGTTTCTACCAACCATTTTATCGATGATACGGATCGTATGCACTATACCAAACAGGAGTGGTTGAAGTCCCCAGAAGAAATGGCCGAGATCTTCGGTGATATACCTCAGGCACTTGCCAACACACAAGAGATCGTTGACAAAGTGGAGATATATGACATTGATTCTGGACCGCTGATGCCTAAATTCCCTATTCCTGAGGATTTTGCTACTGAAGAACAATATCGTGAGCGTTTTACACACGATGATTTATACAACGAGTTCACTCGTGACGAGAATGGCAACGAAATCATGAGTCGAGAAGACGGAGAAAAGAAAATCAAAAATCTCGGAGGCTATGACAAACTATATCGTATTAAACTAGAAGCGGACTACCTCGCACACCTTACTTATAAAGGCGCACAAGTCCGCTATGGAGATACCCTGACCGACGAACAACAAGAGCGCATCAAGTTCGAACTACACATCATGAAAACCATGGGATTCCCAGGTTACTTCCTTATTGTGATGGACTTCATACGTGCTGCTCGCGAGGAACTGGGTGTCAGCGTCGGTCCTGGTCGTGGTAGTGCGGCTGGTTCTGTGGTAGCATACTGCCTACGCATCACCGACCTTGATCCACTCAAATACGATCTACTATTTGAGCGCTTCCTCAACCCTGATCGTATCTCACTACCCGATATCGATACCGACTTCGACGATGCCGGTCGTGCCAAAGTCCTTGACTGGGTAAGTGATAAGTATGGACATACACAGGTGGCACATATCATTACCTATGGTACCATGGCTACCAAATCGGCTATCGCAGACGTAGGACGAGTACAACGGGTACCACTGAGCCGTGTTAATGAAATTAAATCATTCATACCCGAGAAGAGCTTCCCGGATAACATCAAGGACGAGAAAGGTAAATCACCTAAAGTCAATCTTAAAAACTGCTACAAGTATGTCGACGAACTCCGTTCGATGCTCAATGGAGATGAACCCGAGATCCGCGATATGCTGCGATATGCTGCACAACTAGAGGACACCATCCGTCAAGTTGGCGTGCACGCTTGCGGTATCATCATCGGTGCAGATGATCTCACCAACTACGTCCCACTATCTACCGTCGAAGATCGCGAGTCTGGCAAACGAGTTCTGGTCACCGAGTACGATGGACACGTCGTCGAAAGTGTCGGACTCATCAAAATGGACTTCCTTGGACTCAAAACACTC
>JAEIGA010007525.1_pt1 | contig 16524 bp, 17 predicted proteins | sample 9270691 | NCBI WGS metagenome assembly JAEIGA01 (sample SAMN17057246, study PRJNA624740) | gut metagenome | biome: biome; isolation source: fecal sample | host: Bos grunniens | place: China: Xizang | collected 2019
CCGCAGTCCATGCCTCCAGCCGTACAGATGCCGCCATACATACGCTCATCAAGGCAAACCAGACTCCCCGGAATGCCCACGCTTTCGATACTGTCCGATGGATACTTTTGTTTTTCATACGCTTTCCCTCCATTCCGGAATATCAAAACAACGCCCGTTCATTTAATTAAATTATACCATTTTTCTTTTATTCTGTCAATGCAGTTTAATCTTTTTTTCATAAACAGGTTGCAAAAAAAAGAGGACACCGATGCACTGCATCCATGTCCTCTTTCATCTTATTTTGTCATGATCGATGCGATTCAAAGCAGTACACTGTATACTTCTTCGCCGCCGTTCAGAAATATTTCTGCAATATACTCATCACGCAGAATTTTCAGGTCCGTGATTTCGCCCTCATACACCAGTGGATTCCGGTTGGTACGTTCCACCACAAATCCGGTTGCTGTGCGCCGCAGACAGGGGTCCTCCGATTTCAGCAAATGCCGTACTTCTTCCACCGGGTAACCGTATATTTTTCCGTTCACCAGTTTCAGTTCACGCGGAAGTGACATACAGCCCACATTTTTCTCAAACTTTTTCCGGTACGGCCATCCGGGAATCCATGTAATCAGAATCTGCCGTCCCAAATCATCCGTGAACACCTGCCCGGCATACTGATCCGGTCCTTTGTCCACCGACCCGGTATACTGCACGCCAAACCGGTCATGGTCGAAATCGCCATACATCACTGAAAAATAATGATCCCGGTCCAGCGGACAAACCGATGCCGCCAGCAAATACTGCTCCCCGGCACGCATAAACGACGGACATTCCGCGTACCGGCAGTTTTCCCATTCGCTCATGACCCCCACATACGTCCAGTCCAGCAGGTTTTCGCTTTTGTACAGCAACAGCCGTGCCGCTCGGTCCGCCGGGTTTCCGGTCGCCATCACACAGTAATACATTCCGTCAATGCAGCACACTGCCGGGTCACGGAAATCCGGACCGCCCTCCGGGGGATAGTGTGCGATGACCGGGTTCTGCGCATATTTCTCAAAGGTACATCCGTCTCTGGAAAATGCCACGCTGACGGTCTGCTCCAACGCTTTGCCGCGCACAGACGCATACAGCAGATATAGCACATCATCCTTGACGATGGCCGTCCCCGACCAACAACCGTTGTTGTCGTACGGCTGATCCGGGAACAACGCTACGGGCAATTCTTCCCACGTCAGAAAGTCCTTGGTCCGGGCGTGTCCCCAGTGCATCGGCTCGTGCCAATGCTGCTCATAGTTCGGGCAATGCTGGTAAAACACATGATACCAACCCTGAAAGTACACCAGTCCGTTGGGGTCATTGATCCAGCCTCTTTCCGGCTTGTAATGAAAGCGCAGGGGTTTGGTATAATCCACAAGAACCGCCATATCCGAAAACCCTCCCGTATGCACGCGCACATCGGCCCAATGTCCCCGATCCGCGTTTTATTTTTTGCTTGCCCACGGCCAATGGCCTTTTTCCCTTTTCACCTTGGCATAATGGCTCATGGTAAACGACGGGTCTTCCGTCACATCCCGGCCCAGAAACTCCGGCGGCACAAAATTCCGCGCGGCTTCTTCGCTGGGGAATTCCACTTCCGCATAGAAAAACGACGTTTCCTCACCGGGATCCACATGGCTGCATTCCAGCACCAGACCGTTGTCCAGCGCGTAAGTGCGGAATTCTTTTTTCACCGTAGCCTCCGGCAGCAGGTCATACAGTTGTGCATACTGTTCTGCGGTCAGGTCCATTTCCATTTCCGTCCGCACCAGTGTGCCCTTGCCCTTGAAGCACAGCTTGTATTTGTCCACGCCACCGCTGCTGCTGCGCCGGATGCGCACCACCGGTTCATGGCACAGATAGCCCTGCTCCGTCTCTGCGCACCGAATCGGCTTCAGTTCCGGGAAGCCGTTAATTAAGAATTTCCGTTCAATTTCCAGATTCGCCATCTCTTTCTGCTCCTTTTGCTTTTCACCGTGCATACAATCCGGTGCGCCGCCCGAACACGATGCCCGGTCTCCACAGATGCGCCAATGCAACACCTGCAATGCCCGTTGCCGCCGCCGCACAGCCGTTCCAGCACTGGATGCTATGCCTTGCAAACGGATATTCCTGCTCCGGCTCGTCACACATGACGCCCAGCAAGTCCGAAAAACGGGGCGTGGTCAGAAATTGTCTGCACAGCGTCAATGCCGCCGATGCCTTTTGCTTTTCTTCCGCAGAAGCCCCCATTGCATCCGCAAACCGCACGAAGTCGCACAGTACCATGGGCATGCCTGCGCTTTTGCTCAGGTGCCAGCAGTTGCGGTCCAGCGGCCACCACGCCTGCCCATTCTGCAGTGCCAGCAATCCTGCTTCACCAAAAATATAGGTATGAATCGCATCGAACAGTACAGTTCTTACTTTTTCCGACTTCGTTGCATTCAATACCGCCAGCAATGCCTCCAAGGTATAGAAACCGTCTCCGAAATCCTCCACATTCTGATGATGGTCGTGACCAGGGTACGTCGTATCAAAGACATGGTTCCACAGCCGTCCGTCCGGATGCCATTTGTCTGCCATGAACAACGCCGCTTTTTCTGCGGTGACCAGATATTTTTCTTCGCCGGTGACTTCATAAAATACCGCACACGTCAGCGTCGTGGTCGCCGTTGCCACGCTGTACACTTTTTCATCGAAGCGGCGGATCCAGCCGTTGGTGAAGCCGCCTTCCGGCTGTTGAAAACGAAGCGCCCAATGGTCCAGATACTTCCGCACCGCCGCCGTATAGTTCTGCAGACGCGCCCCCTGTACGTAATGGCACGCCGTCGCCAGTGCCGACACCGCACTGCCCACGTCCGCCAGATTCATCCAGTTCCGTTTCCGGACGTTATCCAGTTCCTCCGCAGACAACTGCGCCGTGGGAACCGCCCGGTAGCACTGGGTAAAGCTGCCCTCCGGCATCTGCTCCGCCACAAACCGATCCAGCACCACCGTGGCCGCATCCAGATATGCCTGCTCCCCGAACAATTCGTACCCGGTCAACAGCGTCCGCAGGGGATACGATGCTGTATACCACAGGCGTCCGCACGTCTCGTAATCGCCCACAAAACCATCGGACTGGCGGTTTGCCATCAGCCATCTGCAGATTTCACGCAAGGCCTCTTTTTCGTTCACATGCGGTGCATTTTGTACTTCCAATACAGACGGCATTTTTCTGGGCGTGGCTTCTTCGTAAATGGGCTGCAGCTGTGTGCCTGCCGCCCCATATACCTCCAGACCGTTGATGATGTATTCCCCCGGAAAGCCCACCGCCAGAATGCCGCCCGGATGGGCGACCCGGAGTGCTGCGCACTGCTTCTCGCCCTCCATCACGTTCACGGTACGGACCACCTGCGGCGTCCACGACAGACGGGGCGCATACGGTTCTGCCTGCCCTGCCACGACTTCAAATGGGTCCGGCGCACTGACCGGCGTATAAAAATAAAACCGAAGCTCATATTCACCTGCCGGGAGTCCCATCTGGAATTCCCCTCGTCTCCCGTACAGGCAATCCCGGTACGGCGACGCTTCGGCGGTACTGAACCATCGGTTTTTGGTTTCACACACCCACATATACTCCGGAGCGCGGTACAGTCGTTCTACCTTGATAAAGCCTGCATCACTGGGGACGGAATCGTTACCAAAATCGAAGCCGATCAATCTTTCCATGGTCGTATCCTTTCCTTTGTCCGGGCGCACCTGCACGGATGTGCTGTTATTCTGTTAAATCTCTGCTTCCGCCGTGTGCGGACGATGATCCGAGGCCACAATCGCCGGTACTTCCGCACGAAGCACCTGCACATCAGGGCTGACAAAAATATAATCAATTTTGCGGTCGGGCGCATCCGACGGAAACGTATTCCTGTCCCCACAGATGAAGTCTGCCGCATCCCGCATCCGTGCCCGGATGGGATTCAGCACCGGATTGTCCGGCAGCACATTGAAATCCCCCATCAGGATACACTTTTCGTCTGCAATATGCGCCAGAATGGTGTTAACGGCATTTTCCTGCTCGTCCGGATTCAACCCGAAGTGCGTCACCAAAACCGTCAGACCATTCGTCAGTTTCGCTTTCAGCAGACACCGGGTTTCATAATAGCCATCGTATTTCCGCGGCTTCGGGTCGGGAATCATAATCATTTCCGCCGATTCCACAGGCACCCGGCTCAGCAGACCGTTTCCGTAACCCCCGGCACGCATACGTAAAGCCGGCGCAAAGAAATGCTGTGTCAATCCGGTCTTTTCCGCCAGAATCTCCACCTGCGGTGCAAATTCCGGGTGCGGTCCTGCCCCACGCATTTCATTCAGTCCTACAATGTCTGCCCCACACTGCCGGATGGCATCTGCCATCACGTCAAAATCAATCTTCTGCGTCACATAGTTCAGACAGTGCTGGGTGTTGAATGTCATAATTTTCATAACGAACCCCTTATTTCAACAGTCCCTCTGCCCGGTTGATGAGATTGAACAACGACTGATAGAAGTACGGATACTGATTTTTCAGCGTTTCCGGCGACAGCGTCAGGGCCTGCTTTTCTTCCAGCGCTTCGCTCTTGGCGCACTGACCGTTGGCCACGGTCCACACATGGGTCAGCATTTTCTGCATAGTTGCCATGGTATAGCCGCCGACCGCCGCCTGCGGCACCTCAAATACGCCCTGCGGATTATGGGGATCTGTCTGGTACACGCAGCGGAACGACAGATATACCGCCAGCATCAGAAATGCCGACAGTTCCTGCGTCATGGTACGGTTGCCGCTTTTCTGCAGCAGATCGAATACGATGGTCATGGAGTTTGTGACCAGCTTTTTATTCAGTACAGCGGCCGCATTGCCCCGGAACTGTTTGTCGGTGTTTTTGTAATCTGCATCCGGCAGGTCATCTACCGTCAGCATGGCACCGTTGCGGTCCGGGGTGCGTCCCAGCAGATAATCGCAGGAGACCTGATAATAATCCGCCGCCCGGACCAAAAAATCCAGTCCGCACTCACGGATACCTTTTTCATAATGAGACAGCAGCGCCTGCGAAATCTGCAGATCTGCCGCAGCCTGCTTCTGGCTGACACCTTTTTCCTTACGGAGCAGGGTAATCACCCGGGGGAATGTATCATTCACGGTAGTCACAACCTTTCCAGCATCTTCTCGTTACCGACAAAAAATGAAATACATACCGTAAATTATACTTCATATTCAACATCATGTAAAGCCTTTTTCCGACATTCTCCGAAATTTTTTTCGCATTTCTTTTCGCTGAACCCCCTTTTCTTTTCACGCCAAATGGTGTAGAATAAGATGATATATTATGTTTGCAGAAAGGATTTGCATATATGAAAACTTATCAGATTCACCTGATTCGCTGCGGCCTCACCGATGCCAACCTCAACGGCCGCTACATCGGCCGCACTGATGTGCCGCTGTCTGCCGACAGCATCCGGGACCTGCGCCGTCTTCACGAGCGCGGCGGCTATCCGGAGGCCGAAGTATACTACACCAGCCCCCGTCTGCGCTGCATTCAGACCATGAACCTGCTCTATCCCGGTCAGGACTGTTACGAAGTTCCCGGTTTTGACGAAATCGACTTTGGCGACTGGGAAGGCAAAACCGCCGATGAACTGAAAAACGACGAGAACTTCCAGAAGTGGCTCAACCGCAGTGCCGATATCACGCCGCCCAACGGCGAATCCGTCGCCGATATGTACCAGCGTGTGTGCCGCACGTTCGGTCTGATTGCCGACGGCATGATGCGCTCCGGCTGTCACTCTGCGGTGATTGTCACCCACGGCGGTGTCATCAGCTACCTGCTGTCTGCGTTCGGTCTGCCGGAGGCCAGCTTCTACGACTGGATGACCGCACCGGGTCACGGCTACTCTCTGCGCCTGATGCCCAGCCTGTGGATGAGCGGCCGCAAAGCCGAAGCGTTCCAGATGCTGCCCACCGTCCCCGACGAGGACAATACCGCACAGCAGGCCGTTGCACTGGGACGCGAAGCCGCACAGCGGAGCATCGGTCTGTCCCGTCCGGACGACGAAATTGACCGGGACAACTGGGAACCCTTTGAACATCCCGACGACGACGAATATTAAGCGGAGGAGGCGATGGCATTGTCTCCGTTCCGTTTGCTCGCACGGGAGGTCCGCGCCCGGCTGACCGGGCACTGGGCCTCTGCATTGGGCGTGCTGCTGCTGCCGGCCGCCGTACTGGTGCTGTATGCATACATTGCCGGATATCTGCTGTTCATCGGAGAAACGACGGATGCCCTGTGGCTTGGCGTATCGGTGAAGCATTGGATTTCCGGGATGGTCACGGTCCTTGCGATACTGCTGTTTCTGCTTGTTCTGCGTCCCATGGCGCTGGGTGTAACCCGCTGGTGGGCTGCATTGGCCGCCGGTCACGACCTTGGTGCCGGCAGCTGCCTGTACTACTTCACCCGGGCTCGCTGGATTTCCGCACTGAAACACACCCTGCGGCTTTGCGGTACCGTACTGCTCCTGCTTGTCCCGTTTGTATTGGCGGTGCTGTTGACTGCCGTGCTGATGTGCCGCAGCCAGCTTCCGGAGGTGTTTGATCTCCTGCTGCACGACCCCACTGTGCTGACCATGTACCAGCTGAAACAGCTGAAAGAACTGCTGTCAGACGCCTGCTTCTGGGTGGGACCGCTGGCATTCTTTTTGCTGCTGCCGCTGTTTTTCGCAGATTACCGCTTTGTTACGGACCCGGACCCGTCGCCCATCCGTTTTTCTTTCCGGCTGATCCGTCGTTGCTTCATGCCTGCAGTGCATTTGTTTCTCCGGCACTTTGGCTGGATTTTTCTGTCCTTTTTCGTATTCCCCCTGCTTTATACCTTGCCTTATCTGGGCATGACCTATGCGGTGTTCTGCAAATGGATGACCCATAGTCACGCCTGATTTTCCGCATGACACACGCGCGGCACAGTACAATCACTGTGTCCGCGTGTTTTATTGTCTGCATATCGGACCGTCATCCGGCATACAGATGAAAAGAAATTCCCCCGGAGGTGAATCCTATGACCGGACTGCTGCTCCGGCTCTTTGTCAAGAACTACAAAAACACCGAAGACCCGGTCGTTCATTTTGCCATCGGCAGTTTTGCCGGAAGCGTGGGTATTTTCTGCAATGCGCTGCTGTTCCTGCTGAAACTGATTGCCGGATGGCTGTCCGGGTCGGTTTCCGTCATTGCCGATGCCTTGAACAACCTCATGGATGCATCCGCTTCCATTGTGACCCTGCTGGGCTTCCGGATTGCCCGGAAACCGGCCGACAAAACGCACCCTTATGGTCACGCACGATATGAATACCTCGCCGGTCTGGCCGTCGCTATGACCATGCTCTTTGTTTCGCTGGAACTGGCCTCGTCTTCGCTGGAAAAAGTGTTCCGTCCCACCGCTGTGGACTTCTCCGCTGTCACGCTAATCATTCTGCTGTGTTCCATCGCTGTCAAGCTGTGGATGGCCGCATTCAATACCAATCTGAGTCAACGCATTGCCTCCACCGCCCTGAAAGCCGCCGCTGCCGATTCGCTGAACGATGTGCTGGCCTCGTCCGCGATTCTGGCAGGTTGTCTGACTGAGTATTTTTTTCACATGCACATTGATGGCTGGGCAGGTCTGCTGGTATCTGCGCTGATTTTCCGCACCGGCTGTCTGACTGCACGGGATGCCGTTTCCCTGCTCATCGGCAAACAGGCTGACGAAGAATTTATCCGGATCTTGCAGGAACGCATTTTGTCTCATGCGGATATTCTGGGCATTCACGACCTGTTGATTCACGATTACGGTCCCGGTCAATGCTTTGCTTCCGTTCATGTGGAACTCAGTGCCGAAGTGGACCCCATCCAGTGCCACGAAATGCTGGACCACATCGAGCGGGAGGTGCTGGAGGAACTGAATGTACATCTGGTGATTCACTTCGACCCGGTATCCAGCCGTGATCCCGAACTGTCGGACCTGCACCGGATGCTGACGGAGATTCTCGCCGGGATTCATCCGGAACTGTCTCTCCATGACCTGCGCATCACCCACTCCGCAGAGGGCGACACCCTGCGGTTTGACCTGTCCCTGCCCTACGCACTGACCCCTCAGCAGGAGGACATCCGGGCACGCATCCACGAAGCCTTGTCTGCCTGCGGCAAGGAGTACATCATTATGATTGATTTTGATGGCGAATAAAATCCGCTTACTAAAAAGGACTGCTGCAAACGCTCGCGTCTGCAGCAGTCCTTTTTTATGTTTGTTTATTTTGTTCAGCTTCTGAAGTAAGCCTCAAATGCCTTGGCCGTCATGTATACATCCAGTTTGGATACGATTTCCAGCGGTGCGTGCATGCTCATCACCGGCACACCCACATCGACCACATCCACATTCAGCCGTGCCACGTCCTTGGCCACGGTACCGCCGCCGCCGACATCTACTTTACCCAGTTCGCCAATCTGCCACAGCACGCCTGCATCGTTGAGGATTTTCCGCACCTTGCCCATATATTCCGCAGAGGCATCGGACGCGCCGGACTTACCCCGGGAGCCGGTGTACTTGGTAATGACCACGCCTTCGTTCATGTAGCTGCTGTTGGCGGCTTCAAATACGTTGGCAAACATGGGGTCATAAGCTGCATTCACGTCTGCGGACATACAATCCATGTGACGGAATACGGCACGTTCCGACGTATTCTGCATTTCAGCCAGATCTGCGACGAAATGCCGCAGGAAATCGCTCTTCATACCGGTCACGCCATCGCTGCCGATTTCTTCCTTGTCTACCAGCATGGTGATACAGGTGACTTCCGGATTTTCCATCGCAAACAGGGCGGTCAGCGCCGGATATGCGCATACCCGGTCATCGTGACCATAGGCACCGATCATGCTGCGGTCAAAGCCGATGTCCATCGCCTTGCCGGCCGGTACCATCGACAGTTCTGCCGACAGGAAATCTTCTTCCGTGATGCCGTACTGCTCGTTCAGCAGAGACAGTACATGTACCTTTACGGCATCGCCGCCGTTCATGCAGCGGTAGGGATAACTGCCGGTCAGTACGTCCAATGCCTCGCCGGAGTAGGCCCGACCCAGCATTTCGCCATTCTGCTGAGCAGAGAGGTGCGGCAGCAGATCGGTGATGCAGAACCGGGGTTCGTCGTCCTTCTCACCGATGCACAGATCCACGCAGGTACCGTCGCCCTTGACCACACGTCCATGCAGGGACAGCGGAATGGTCAGCCACTGGTGCTTGCGGATACCGCCGTAATAATGGGTATCCAGATAGGCCAGTCCGCTTTTCTCGTACAGCGGTACCGGCTTCAGATCCAGGCGGGGCGAATCAATGTGCGCCGCCGCCAGATGGCACCCTTTGGACAGCGGCTGTTTACCGATGACCGCCAGTACAATTGTCTTGTTCCGGTTGATTGTATACACCTTGTCGCCGGGCGCATAGGTTTTGCCTTCTTCAAAAGGCACAAATCCCTGCTGTTCGCACAGCTCCACGGTATACGTTACCGCTTCCCGCTCGGTTTTGCCCCGGTCGAGGAACGTTTTGTAGCCGTCGCAGTAAGCCTCCGCCTTCGCCAGCTCCGCTTCTCCGGCCCGTACCGGTCCGGAGGTCTTGTCACGGAGCAGCCGGTCCTTGGCCTGCTGCAGCACGTTGTTTTCTTCCATGATGTCAGATCCTTTCGCTTTATTGTACACGCAAAATATCGTGATAAATCACATACGCACGCGTGATTTTCTTTACATAATGTGCCGTATCCACATAAGGAATCCGATCCAGATGGATTCCGTCGGCAGAGTAGTCCGGATTTTTTAACCATCGCGCCACTGCACCGGGACCTGCATGATAGGCTGCCGCCACCGCCTCGATATTTCCGAACCGGTTCATCAGTTCCCTCAAAAAATACGTCCCGTAACGGATGCTGATTTCCGGGTCAAACAGGTCTGCCCGTACATATTTCCGTTCTCCGGGCAGCTTCCACTGCATCCACTCCAACGTAGACGGCAGCATCTGCATCAGTCCGCAGGCATCGTCAACGGAAACGGCATTGGGGTCAAAGCCACTTTCCGTATGGATCACCGCATACACCAATGCGGTTTCCACCTGATATTCTGCGGCATACTTCTCCACCAGTCCGCTGTATTTCCGGGGAAATACACGCTGCAGCAGCACAAAGGCGCACAGTCCCAGCACCGCCAGCACCGCACACAACCCCAGAAACCAACGTATGATCTTTTTTCCGCCGGATCGTCCCTTATGTTTCATCATCGTGCTCCTTCTCGCAGGAGTTTTTTCAGCCAGCAGATCACATCGGTCCGCAAGGCTTCCGGTTCTTTTGCATTCTGAAATACATAGTCTGCCCGTGTGATATAGAAGGCATCTTGCGGCTGGATGTTCATGCGCCGCACCGCTTCTTCCTCGGACAGACCGTCCCGTGCACAGATACGCTGCAAGCGCACCTCAGCCGGGGCCAAAACTGCAATATTCACCTGGCAGACCGCATCCAGCTTGCTTTCAAAAAGCAGCGGCGCATCCACCACTACCGCTTCGGCACCGCTGTCCAGCGCATGCTGAATCTGCTGTCGGATGTATTGCAGAATCCGCGGATGGGTGATGTCATTGAGCAGCTGTGTTTTTTCCCGTGTCTCAAATGCACGCCATGCCAATGCCCGTCGGTCCAACGTGCCGTCCGGACGAAGAATGTCCGCACCAAACGCTTCCGCCAATGCATTCAGACATTCCGGCTGCTCCACAGCTTCCCGGCTGACCCGGTCGGCATCCACAACCGCACAGCCTTCCGCCGCCAGCGCGCGGGCCGCTTCACTTTTCCCCGCCCCGGTAGGACCGGTCAACCCGATGATGCAGCTCATACATATTCCTCCGTACAGTCGATCACTTCAAAACCTGCCGCACGCAAAATGCGGTTGTACACGGCGAGTCCCACACCCGTTTCTGCCGGGCAGTGGGCATATACGGTCTTTGCACCCATTTCATCCAGCTTCCGCAGGCACTCAAACAGCAGATGCGCCTGTGTTTCCGGATGGTCGGCATCGCCATACGGCATGACCGGGACCTCCAGCAATCCGGCGTCCTCTGTAAAGCACATGGCATACACATCGTCGCCCTTGTGCGCATTGACATAGGCTGCATACTGTGCCGCCGAACCCTTGATCAGAATCACATCGGCATCCGGGGAATAGTGCTTGTATTTCATACCGGGAGACGCTGCCTGCTGACCTTCTGCCAGCTGATGCGTCACCGCCTCATCAATTTCAATGGGACCAATGACCTCTTCCAGCTGTTCCGGGGTAATGCCGCCCGGACGCAGAAGCCGCGGCGGATTTGTCGCCAGCGTAATCACCGTGGATTCGACACCTACGCCGCAGTCGCCGCCGTCTACTACTGCAGCAATTTTGCCGTTCAGATCATCCATGACATGCATGGCCGTGGTGGGGCTGGGTTTGCCGGAGCTGTTGGCCGACGGTGCCGCCAGCGGACAGCCTGCCGCTTCAATGATGGCCCGTGCCACCGGATGCGCCGGGAAGCGCACCGCCACAGTATTCAGTCCGGCAGTCACCTCATCCGGAACGCCGGCCTTTTTGGGCAGAATAATGGTCAGCGGACCCGGCCAGAAGGCCTCTGCCAGCTGTCGTGCCTTTTCCGGAAATACGGAAATCAGTCCCTCCAGCTGAGTCATGCGGCTGATGTGTACAATCAGCGGATTGTCCATGGGACGACCTTTGGCACGAAAGATCTCCGCTACTGCAGCACCGTTTCCGGCATCTGCCGCCAGTCCGTAGACCGTCTCGGTGGGAATACCCACCAGACCTCCGTTTTTCAGCAGCTCACCGGCCTTGTTCACATCCGACCGATGGCTTTTCAGCAACAGTGTTTTCATGTTTTCTGTCGTTCCTCCTCCTGCCGCGCCAGCGCCGCCGCCCGGTCCGCCGTAATCAGCGCATCGGTCAGTTCCGTCAGATCGCCGTTCAATACCCCGTCCAGCTTATACAGCGTCAGCCCGATCCGATGGTCTGTGACCCGGCTCTGGGGATAATTATACGTACGGATCCGCTCGGAACGGTCGCCGGTGCCCACCTGCGAGCGCCGTTCACTGGCAATCTGTGCTTCCTGCTGTGTCCGCTGCAGGTCCAGCAATCTGGCCCGCAGGACGCGCATGGCTTTATCTTTGTTTTTGTATTGACTGCGCTCATCCTGACATTCCACCACCATGCCCGACGGCTTGTGGGTAATGCGGATGGCCGATTCAGTTTTGTTTACGTGCTGACCGCCGGCACCACTGGCACGATACGTATCAATCTGCAAATCTGCCGGGTCGATCTGCACATCCACTTCCTCTGCTTCGGGCAGTACGGCGACCGTTACCGTGGATGTATGAATCCGCCCCTGCGTTTCCGTCTCCGGTACACGCTGTACCCGATGGACACCGCTTTCGTATTTCAGCCGGGAATAGGCACCTTCACCGGTGATGGTCATACTGACCTCCCGGAAACCACCCAGCTCGGTTTCATTGGCTCCGATGCGCTCCGTCCGCCAGCCCTGCGATGCACCGTACATGGTATACATCCGGTACAGCACCGCCGCAAACAGGGCCGCCTCTTCACCGCCGGCCCCGGCCCGGATTTCGACAATGACATTTTTGTCGTCGTTGGGGTCCTTGGGCAGCAGCAATATTTTCAGTTCCTCGCCCAGACGCCGGGCCTCGGCGGTCATGTCTTTCCATTCTTCTTCCGCCAATTCCCGCAATTCCGGGTCATTTTCCTCATCCATCATGGTGCGGGCCTCATCGGCCTGCCGCCGGGCCTGTTCATAAGCCTGATAACCGGCCGCCAGCGGCTCCAGATTTTTATATTCTTTCATCGTCGCTGCATATGCCGCCGGGTCTCCCAGTACTTCCGGCTGGCACAGCCGCAGCCGCAGTTCCTCGTATTGGTTCAATACGTCCCTGAGGCGATCAAGCATGGTCGGTTTCCTCCTCCGGACGGCGGATTTTGCGGATATTTTTCTCAATCTTCACTCTTGGCACCATCATTTCACGTCCGCAGCCGCCGCAGCGCAAACGAAAATCCATGCCGGACCGCAGCACCAGAAATTCCCGGCTGCCGCAGGGATGGTTTTTTTTCATTTCCAATACATCGCCCACCCGAACATCCATTGTTGTTCCTCTCCTTTGCATGGGTACTATCCGGGATATTATATCATACTTTCTGCAGAAATAACAGCCCCTGACAGAAAATTCCCGATTTTTTACGGTTTTTCGTCCATTTCTTTTTGTGAATTTTTTTATTTTCAGTTTTTTCCTCTTTTCCCCTGCGGAAAAATATGCTATAATGAAAAAAATCAGAATTTCCCGTGCACCCTGCATCGTGCCGTATCGCCGCCGGCTATGGGATGTATTTCTGCGGCGAAGAAAGGGTTTTGGTTATGTACCAGTTTTGCGACAGCAAAAAAGAAATTACCTTCAAAAAAAGCAATCCGCCTACCCCGTGGATGAACTACCTGTCCAACGGCGACTTCACCACCATGATGTCGCAGGCCGGCGGCGGTGTCGCCTTCTACAAGTCGCCCCAGATCTGGCGGCTGAATCACTATCGCTTCTTCCACCTGCCGACCGATCGCAGCGGCTTCTATACGTACATCAAGGACGGCAATGCCTATTGGTGCCCCACTGCGGAGCCCACGAAGACCCGTCCGCAGTCGTGGAAATCCACCCACGGCATGGGCTATACCGTATTTGACGCCAAGCGCCGTGGGCTGGCCGTCAAAGCCACCTATTTCGTCGGCGAATATGAGGACTGCCTGATCTGGAATCTGAAGATCAAGAGCACCACCGACCGCAAAATCACTCTGTTCCCCTTCGTGGAACTGGGCATGATGGAATTCCAGCGTGAGCTCCAGTGGCAGTGCTATAACAAGCACCAGCTGTCTGTGTATGCAATGGATGACATTCTGGTCTACAAGTACGGTGTGGAAATGCAGCCTCGCCCCGACAAGACGCCGCTGGCTTACTTCGCCACCAACGTGCCGGTCACGGCATTTGACGGCGACCGCGACGAGTTCGTCGGCAGCTACGCCAGCGAAGAAAATCCCCGGAATGTAGAGGCCGGACGCTGCACCAATTCCACGCTGGCCGGCGGCGATCCCTGCTTTGCCTTCCAGATTGACCTCGACCTGAAGGCCGGCGAAGAAAAGATCGTCAACGTGTTCCTCGGCACTGCGATGACCGAAGCCGATATCAAAAAATCCGTGGCGCATTGCCGTGAGGACGACTTCGTGGACAAGTCTTTCGCCCGTCTGAAAGAACACTGGAATAATCACCTGAACCGCTTCCAGTGCAAAGTTCCGGATGAAAACGTACAGCGTATGGTCAACATCTGGAATCCCTATCAGGCTGAGCGCAACTTCCAGTTCTCCCGCAATATTTCGTACTATGCCACCGGTACGTTCCGTGGCGTGGGCTACCGCGACACCGCACAGGACATCCTGTCCATGGTGCCGTTCAACACGGACCGTGCCAAGGACAAAATCAAGCTCCTGCTGGGTCAGCAGTATCAGGACGGTCACGCCAACCACTACTTCTTCCCCAATGAAGGCTATGACCCCGTGACCACCGTCCACTCCGACGATCATCTGTGGATCATCATGTCCACCCATGCGGTCATCATGGAAACCGGCTCTACGGATTTCCTGAACGAAATCGTGCCGTTCTACGACGGCGGCGAAGCCACGGTGTATGAACACCTCAAGCGTTCCGTGGCATTCACCTGCAAAAACATCGGCGAACGTGGCTTCCCCCTGATGCTCCGCTCCGACTGGAACGATATGCTGTACAAGGTCTGCCGCGAGGGCAAGGGCGAAAGCATCTGGACCTCCATGCAGTTCGGTACCGTCCTGCGCATGATGGACACGCTGTCCAAGCTCATGGACGAAAACGATGACAAGTACATGAAGCTGTACGAGGAGCAGAAGCAGCTGGTGAACACCACCGCATGGGACGGCGAGTGGTTCCGCCGCTGCATCACCGACAACGGTACCTTCATCGGTTCCAAGGAACAGCCGCAGGCCAAAATCTGGCTGAATACCCAGTCGTGGGCCGTACTGTCCGGCATGGGCGACGAGGACAAGTGCCGTTCCGCCATGGACAGCGTCAACAAGTATCTGGACACCGATCTGGGCATCAAGAAGATTCATCCCTCTATGGTGGATTACCCCTCTGCCGCTGACCCGCTGACCCACTACAACACCGGCTGCGGCGAAAACGGCTCCGTCTTCTGCCATGCCAACACGTGGGCCATCATTGCCGAGTGTATGCTGGGCAATGCCGACCGGGCTTACAAGTACTACCACCAGCTGCTGCCGATGATTGCACAGGAAAAAGCCGGTGAGTGGCGCTACAAGGCCGAGCCCTATGCCTATGCATCCAACATCTTCGGTCCGGAAAGTGATAAGTTTGGTCTGGCCAATGTCAGCTGGCTGACCGGTACCGCCGCATGGATGTACATTGCCGTCACCCAGTACATTCTGGGCGTCAAGGCCGGCTGGGACGGTCTGGTCGTAAAGCCCTGCCTGCCCTCCTGCTGGGACAAAGCCACAGTGAAGCGCACGTTCCGTGGCTGCGAATATACCATCGAAATCGAAAACAAGGGCATCGGTGCCACCGAAACGGTCATCCCCCACGTGGAAGGCCGCAAGACCTGCAAGGTCAAGATTACCGTCTGATGCACTGAAATTTCCACCTGAAAAAACAATGGACATTGCGCAGCTGTGCAATGTCCATTGTTTTTGTGCTTTTCAGGGGGCAGGGCAGGACGCCGGGCATCGCAAAGCGGAGGGAGGCGGAAGCGCAGAAACTTTTCTGCATTTGCCCTCGCCTCTTTCCACAACTTTTACCCTCGGCAGCAATCTCCGGATGGTTTCGGCGAACGGCGATGTACCGTCCGCCGCATGGTCCACCAGCACTTGCCGGACACCGCGCCGGTGAATCAGCTGGGCCGCTGCCACCGCCGGGTAATCGGAAAACAGCAGCGCCAGCTCTGCACCGTATCCTTGTGCTGTGCGGTACATTTCTTCTGCAAACCGGGCATTTTCCACCGGGGCGACCCGCACCGGACAGACACACAGCAAAATCACCGGCATCCGCCATTCCTCGTATTTCATCATTTTTCGGGCCTGTGCCGCATTCTGCGCACACACAATCATCGGTTCTTCGTTCATCATTCGGTCTCCTTTCCGGATATATCGGGCATATCATCACACTGTATGTCATTATAGCGGTTTTCTTTGACGAATCCGGTAACAAAATGCAGATGGTCTATGGTATGACCGTAAATTTTCTGTAACAATCTGCAACACTGCAAAAAACACACCGGAACGCACATCAAAGCCATCTGTCCGTTTTCAGACAGATGGCTTTGATGGTCGCCCCTAATCGCGTCGGCTCAGGCCGATTCCGAGGGCAGTTGATCCTCTTTTCCCA
>JAEIGA010007526.1_pt1 | contig 16523 bp, 18 predicted proteins | sample 9270691 | NCBI WGS metagenome assembly JAEIGA01 (sample SAMN17057246, study PRJNA624740) | gut metagenome | biome: biome; isolation source: fecal sample | host: Bos grunniens | place: China: Xizang | collected 2019
TAAGAATATGCTTAAGCATTGGTTCAGGTCAAATCGTGATGCAATAGAGGATGTACCTGAAGCAAGCTATGTAGACGATGATGGTAAAAAGGAACTTATGGCAAAGGTGTTTGATTTGGAAGAAAAATACCGTTTGCCAATATACCTTTATTACTACGAGGGTTATTCCACAGCCGAGATTTCTGAAATGCTTAATATAAAGCACTCTACCATTCGTACATATATGGCAAAGGGTAGAGATAAATTAAAAATTATGTTGGAGGAGGAAGGATATGAACATTGAACAATTAAATAGTTGTTTTGACGAGCTTGAGATGCAGCAAGTTTTAAACTTTGATTTTCTGCAGTTAAAGATGCAATCTTGTCTTGAGTTAAAAAGTCTAAAATAGAGCGAACTCCAGCATTGTTACTGTCAATAATATCTCTTGTGTTTGTTGACATTGCAGTTTTTAAATCGCACATATGTGTTGCTAAATTATAATTTGTGTCTGCAAAGCCTCTTTCAATTTGTCTTTGTGTTTCGCAGCAGCATGCGGCGTTAGCAGCAGCCATTGTGTTTAATTGGCTAGTGATTAAATTTGTGTTTTGCATATTTGCAATTGTATCTGCACTAATAGCTCTTTGAATATCATTAGATACTCCTGCAATTCCTGCATTCACTCCATTAAATCCTTGACATAAAGTATTTTGAATTCCAGCTGTTGATGTTGCTATTGAATTTTGAACTCCACTAAATCCATTCAACATACCAGTATTCATTGCATAGAAACCATCGCAAAGACCAGTATTTACTCCATCAATTTTTCTTTCGATATTTGAGAAATCACTTGCAAGAATATAGCCATCTGCTACTCCTCCGCCTCCCATTCCTCCTCTATTTCCTGCTCCTCCTCCGAAGCCATTACCCCATCCGCCTAAAGCAAATAAGAATAATAGGATGATCCACCATCCATTTCCGTCTCCCCATCCACCATTGCTGCCTCCTTCTCCAGCTGCAGCAGCGATGTCTGATAAACTGTAACCTCCATTTGTGTTAAACATATTGTCTTACTCCTTTCTATAAAATTATATTATTTAAAGTCCAAACTTTTGTTTGAAACTATTAAATTCTTTATCAAAATCTAAACCTTTTTCTTGTGCAACATTTCTTGCTATTTTTTCTATTTCTTGTGTATTTCCACTTTGAGCAAGAGATAGCATATTAGCAAACATAGGATTTCCTTGTGCCCTTTCTTTTAAAATATTGAGCATATTTTGTTTTGGATTTCCCGATTTTACCATATTTACAAATTGCATAAATCCCTCTTGATTAGTAGGCATTTGCGCTCAACTCCTTTCTTTTTACTGGCATAGTTGCCATATTATCAATTTTTTCTTCTAAACTTTTTATTCTTTCAAGAATAGTATTATTAATATCCTCCTTATCATCATCTACAATAGAAGCTTCTATAATTGGTTTGAATGTTAATAAACTTGTTGTCCCATTCCCATTCCACATTTTAATGTAAACCTCACTAAAGTCGGCTTTAGGAAAAACTCCGTATCCACCAAAAGGCACATCTGTTACTTTTACAATATCAAAACTTTCCACTATCTTTCCTGGAATATTTTGTGCGGCAACTGGTACCATTTGTTGTTGCATCTGTGGCTGCGGAAGTTGCTGTTGATAACCTCCTTGATATGGATAACTTGAATAAAAATTTGTTGGGTAATAACTCATTGGATTGTCTCCTTTCTAAATAAATTTTATATCTCCTTGCCTGTTCAATACTACATAAAAGTTTATTAAGATTTAATTTTTATGTCTGTCCGAAATTTTTATTAAAATTTAAAATTTAGCAGGAGAATGAAAATTTTTACAAAAAGGGTATAACTTATCGAAAAAAGAAAAAATAAGCAAAAAAAATAAGAGAGGATTTAAAATTTTTAAATCCTCTCAATAATCTCTATTTTAAAATATATTCAATAATTGTATTATTGTCCATATCTTCTTTAAATTTTATAGATGTGATTTCTACATCTCTTAATTCATACATATCCGTTTTATCAATTTCAATCTCTTGATTATTTATAATAACACTTTTTGGCAATAAACTTTTTATTTGTATTCCTAAATGTTTAATAGTCCCAAAAGTGCAAAGTTCTTGATTGGCGTTAAATGGTCCAATTAATTGTTTTATCATTCGGTAATAAACCAAACTCCTTGAAATGGAAGTTCATTAACAAGTTCTTGAATCGCTGCATCCCCTTCTGGACCCACTACAGTACCTCCTCCGCCTGAGCCACCTGAAATTGCGCCAAGTGAAAACCAAGACTTTTTATCATAATCAAAAGCATAAAGAGTGATTTCATCAAATAAATCTGTCACACTTACAATTTTTCCTTGTAAATCTAATCCTGTTAATCCAGTTGGATATTCTCTATTTAGATAAGAAATTGCTCCACTTTGAGTTCCCAAAGAAGCAATATCCGCAACTTTTAAATTTAATCCAATTAAGATACCATTGTAATTTTTAATACTACCTAAATCTTCCCAATCATTGCGACCTTCCCAAGTTGCATTTTTACCTGCTGCAACTATTTCAGCACGTCTTTCTGGATCAGAATATAAAAATAATAAATGATAATTATCTGTTACCGCAGTTTTCATAATATAATTGATTGCAGTCCCTAAAACAACTTCTTCTCCTGTGTTATAGGTAACTTTGATTTTTTGCGTTCCTGCCCCTTCAACTGCGCCAACATCCAAAACTGTTGAAGTTATCCATTTTAATCTTTTATCATAAACTACATTATCATCATGAGTATATGTAAAAGTTAAAGTTCCATCTGTATTTAATACAATATTTTTAATAACATTGTAATCTCCTAAATATAAAACAGATTTTTCTCCATTTAATTGATTTGCATAATCATAGTAATCACACATAAAAACATAACGATTGTTTGCAATATCATCTTGCTTACCTGCATAATCTTCTGTCACTTCTGATGCAAAACCTATTCTTATATTTCTAATACTATCTCCTTGTTTTCCTTGCGGGAATAATAATTTCATTTTTTGATAAAATGGATGAGTTTGATCATCTATCCTTTCAATTAAATCTCCTGTGTAATATGGAGATACTTTTTCAGCTTCAAAATCAATTATTGTATATGGAAGTGTAAAACCAATATGAGCATAAGCTTCTGTACCATCTTCTGTAATATAAGAGCAAGATACCCAATTAATTGAATCATTAAATTGTTCTATTCCATTTTCCTCATATTTTCCAGGTACTAAATCATTATTATTTAATGTATATTCTCCCGTTGTTTTTTCTTCTGGGCGAGCCATAACATTTTCATACGTGTCCAGAGAAAGGCGCGACGCCATACCCGGCAATCCAATTGGTCCTGATACCTTTCCAACATAAATTGCTCCACCTTTTTCATTATTGTAATCATATCCTCTTCTATAAATTTCTCCGTTATTTGCATCAATAGAATCAATAATTACATACTCATCAAAATTAATAATTGAATATTCATTTCCTAATTTAAAGTTATTAACCATTTCTTGATAACTTTTAAATGTCCCCGAAAGGACGAAGGAAGCACCACGTCTTCCTCCATAAAAACTATGATATCCCATTGGCGCAACCTCCTAATATTGATAGTCCAATAAAAAGACTTTATCGCTATCTTTTTCAATAACCACACCAAAATAAGATACTGTATAATCTATATTAATTTCAAAAATTCCACTTTTGCCAATTTGAATTTGCTCACCATTAATACACATTATTAAACCAGGTGTTCCTTGAACTCCAATTCTTTTTAATCTATAAGGAATAATATTTTTAACTTCTGCAAAAGATAATACTTCTACATTAACAACTCTTCCGTATATATTTGGTCTTTCAATATTTATTTCATAATCAACTGAATTTCTATCTAATTCTATTTTTATTTGATTATAATTTCTGCTTGGCATAAATACTTTTTCAAATATGCAATAATCAGAAGGATCTCCAACAGGAACCTCAATAGTCCCAATTAATTGGCCTCCTTTTGCAATTGCATTAGTATCTTCCATTTTAATTGTTATGTTTTGTGTAGTAGATTGTTTATAAAATTTTAATCTAATATAATATCCTTTTGAAGAACTCAAAGAAGTATGAAAAACTTTATCTATAAAAGTACCATCTTCTTCAAGAGATGGAATTGTCATCTGCTTTTGTTCTTCTTGCAAATTAACAGAGATAACATTAAGATATTCTGTATTTTTATTCTTTCTAATTTGTCCAAAATTAAAAGCCATATTTTTTCATCTCCTTTAAACTCTTTCTAATGCTCTCACTGCGGAGATACTCATTGTTCCACTTATATCTAAAGGAATAGACATTGTTGAAATCATATAATCTCCATATATATTACTTTCTGCATCATTTACTGTAATTCTAGTATTTGGTTCTAAATAATAAATTGGAATTGCTTGTAAAGTAATGCTTTCATTATAACTTGTATTTTGATATAATAATTCTCTTACTTTATTATATGCAGAATTTGAAACTCCGCCAAGTGCAAGTTGACTATAAATATTTGAATCAACTTGGATATATCTTTGATCTCTTGCCTTACATTCATTTCTTGCTTCTTCTGCTCCATCTCCAGTCTCGATCATTACAAAGTCTGGAATATCAGATTCAAATATACAATTAATATTATCATCATTAACTACTATTGTGCGGCGCCCAATATTAGATACACTTAACTCAGATATCTTTGCTCCGATATCTATAAAATCTAAATAATAATCAATATTACTTGGAGTATTTATTACCTCTGGATAATACTTTCTTCCTTTAACATCGTAAAGCTTAGGCCATTCTGCATTTAATTCAGCATAATAATAATTTGAATCCCTACCTAAAGGTTCTGCAATCGTGCCTTGTAGGTAAAGTTCAGTTCTCCAATCTGTTGTTGTTATTTCAGTAAAATCTGCATAAGAAATTTCAGATTTGGTAAATAAATGCTCTTTTCTATATTCTTCTTGTTCCTTTTCTGTCATCGATTCAATCATATCTAATTCATCTGTTGTTGGAATTCTTTTATATTCCTCATCTTCCCAAATATACAATCTTAATAATGATTCATCTTCAAAATCAGGAGCTTGATAATAAGTTAATGCTGCCCCAGGATTTGCAATTAACACCTCGTAAGAAGAATATGGAATTGCACATTTACATTTTTCTAACCCATCATAATCATCCATATATTCAAATACTTGATAGGTATTTCCAATTTTAGGTTTACTATCAATTGCTAAATGATATCTTATTGGCAAAGTGTTTCCTGTTGTAGTTTTTTTCATTCCCCAAACAATATAGTCATTTTTAATCATTTGAAATTGTGGAGAATTAGAATATGAACTAACTAATAGTCCATCATCAAAAGTATAAACTGATTTGCCATTACTATTATCTATAAAATAATCTTCACTTTTTATTTTATCTATTTCCACTTTTGCTTTAGAGGTATTCAAATAATTTTTGATTTCTTGAAATCTAAAATTACCATCTAAATCATAAAAATATTCAAAATTGCCTAATACGCCTTTGATTTGGTCTAATATTGTCACAACTGTATCTCCTGCGTTTCCAATTAATTCTTTAGGAAAAGTAAAACTTGTATAAATGAAACCTATATCTTCTCCATAATTAAATTGTTTATAAGCATACTGTTTAGCAACAGCTTCATCCATTGTTAAACTATAACTTGGATCGTTTTCAGAGCCAGTTGTAATAAGAAACACAGGTTTTGTTCCAGTCCATTTCATAACCTGCTTTACTCTATCATCTAAATCACTGATAATAATTTTACTTAATTGCTCTCCGCCAAAATGATTTACTAACTCTCTAATTATTTGTGAAATTACAACTTTTTCAATAACTAAATTTCCTTTATCATCAATAGTCTCATACTCATCAAATTGGGTTTGCGCAGGAAGTGTACCTCCGCACTCTCCATTTAATAAACACATTTTATCTTTTAATTGAATTGATACCGTAGTTCCATTTAATCCTCTTGAAATAGAAGGATTAATCATAACATAAATGCCAAGCGGATACCATACAATTGGATACTCTTTATATTTCCCCGTTGTATTTTTAATTCCAACTGCTAATTGCATTTTTTTATTTATTGAAATTAAATTATTAATAGTAGTTATATTTATATCATCATAATCCTCAACAAACATTGTTAAATTACAAGTTCTTCTAATTGATGATTTTCCATCTAAATTTAAAGAACCGCCTGTAATTTTTCCTTGAATCTCTTTAATTGGATTTTCAGCCCAGTCAAGAACAGTTATTTTAACTAACTGTTCTTTTAATTTTAATAAATCCATTTCTTTAAGAAATCTTTTATCTTGTAAATAGGGCTCAAAACTATTAAGCATAGTAACCTTTCATTATATCGCAAGTATAATCAACAAGACCTTCAACTGGGCATTGAATGTCATTATTTTCATCAATAGGATAAAATGTTTTATTATACCATAAACATCTTATTCCATTTAAAATATATATATAATTCGCTTTTAGCGTTGCTTCATCATAACTATTTGTAAGTGTAATTCCAGATTCTACAAATTTTGTTTCTGGAAGCTGTTCTCTTACAGCCTCTTCTGCAGTTGCTTCTTCAAAATGTTTACCTGCAAAATAAGCCTCTTTTATAATATAATTCTCATCATAAAAATCTAAAACTCCTGTTTCTCCTACAACATATCTAATTACTATATCTTCTGTAGAAGGTCGCATATAAAATACTGCGCCAGGTTCTACATCTAAATCCATAGAATTGATAGAAACTAAAACTTGTTTATACTCATCTTGTACATCTAAATAATAAGTGTTCCAAATTTTTGTGTATAATGAGTCTTGATAAGCAAAAGGTCCAGTTAATTGCGCAACTCTTGAATAATAAGTTACTCTTTCAACTGTGGCGTCTCTTTTCGTTGCTTTCTTTAAAATTGCATTATATTGAATTTCTACATCTCCATCTTTTGCTAATTTTACAGAAGTAATTTGAATGTCTTCTCCACTTAAAATATAAGTTCCTTCTGGAGAAACCACAAAAGGCTTTTCATTTATATAAACAATATATCCCATATATACACTATCAGGATCTGAATCTTCATTAGCAATAGTAGGAATGTTATCTATATCTATAATTAAATATGGTTCACTATTTATTTGAATTTTTAAATAATCTAAATATTCGGCAGAAACTATTGAATTTACTAATGCTCTAGACTGTTGTCCTGCAGCGATTGCATCTAATAGATTTTCATTTGCAGGAAGAACACCTGTATATGAACTATATACCTCCACAATCTCAACTTCCTGTTCAGAAGGAGTTATAGTATCTTGATTAATATTTTGAATATTATATTTATCATAATTTTCTACTGTGCACTCGTCTACTTCATAAGCAGTGCAAGAAAAACTATATACATAATTTTCCAATGTTGCATTTGGAGTAAAATTAATATCCATTAATTTTACCATTATATTTCCTTCTGTTGTAGATTTAAATAATTTCACATTATTTTTATATAGAAAATCCATAACAACATCTCTAAATGCTTTTTCATAAATATAATCATTATATTCACTAATGTTATTATCTTGATTATATTGAGCATACTTATCCATATATTCTCCTAAAATTTTAGATTTAGAAGTTAAAGTATTTTCCTCATCTGTAAAATAACTAATTAATCCAGAAATTGGAAATGTTCTATAATCTACATACCCATTTCTTTTAATGAAAGGATATTTAGAACCAATAGTGTCCGTTTTTGATTCTGATATATTTCTTTTAAAAGAAGATATATTTGAGTCAAATTTAATTTTAAATTGCTTATTATCTGCAACTAAATAAGAATATTCAGATGCTACCATTACATAATTTCTTTCAGATGGATTCATAATTGTTCTTGCACCATTTGCTTCAATAGTTTGAATTCCATATGAATACCACACGCCACTTTCTGCGGTATAGTCATACCAGGTATAATCTAATGTAGTTCCTATTGTTTCATGGATCTCTCCTATAAAAACATCTTCCCAAATTGTAAATTTTTCTTTACTTGAAGAACGAAGAATAACCACTTTATTTTTAATATTAAATTCAGAAGTAGATAATTTACTTAATCTTACTGCAATTCTGCCTTCTTCATTATCTGCTGTAACATCTATATTTATATCTGTTGTTGCTGTTGAAGTGTCTGTAATAATAGTAAAATTATATAATGCGGAAGTTCCTTCAAAACCTAATTTAGTTTTATAAGCAATATATAATGTATAGTCTCCACTATTTTGAAAAGCATATTTAATTAAATGATTAATTTCATTTTTGCCTAAATCTCCGCCTTCATTAAATATATCTTGAGTTTGATATAGAGGCTCTTCACTGTCTGGATTTGCGCCATCTTCAACTACAATTCTATACGATTGTAAAAAATCTTGTTCTTGTTCATTTTCAAATTCTAATTTACCAATAACTCTAACAGAAGTATTATTTAAAATAGTTGTGCTATCTATTGGGAAGTTACTTAATATAATTCCAGAATAACTTGTTCCTCTTGCTAAAACAACTGTTGACCACTCAGAAAAAGACTCTAAGTAAGTTGCCAACCATTTATCTGCTGCCATAGAAGCTGGGCCAGATACATCCGCTTTTGTAAAACGAATTTGAATTTTATAATATGTATTTATCTTAAAGTTTCCATCTTGTAAATCACTACCTTTAATAGTAATTGTATTATCTTCATTTAATGATGTAAATAAGATTTGACTTGGATACTTGTCAATATCTAAAGCGTTTTTATTTGTAGATTGATAACTAACAATTACTTGAATTGCATCTCTATTTATATCAGAAGGAGAATTATAAGATGAAAAATCTACTGGGATTTTACATTTAGCATCCTCGCCATCTTTGATAATAAATACTGGTGCATAAGTATTTACAATAGGTGGATATAAGTTATTATTCACTGCCATAACTTGAATATCTCCTCCTTTTTTCTCTAATTTTTATCTATTTATAATTAAAAAAATAAACAAAATATTTAAATTCTTCAGACCAAAAAGAAAAAGGGTATAATAGAATACCTATTATACCCTTTTAATCATTTCTTCTAATTTACTTTCAATAAAGAATTTTAATTTAAAAATTTCATTTTTTTCATCAAGAGTTAAATCTTTCATTGGTTCTTCTGTTGTATATTGAATTCCTAAAAATCCAATAGGTTCTTTCTTTTCATTTTCTAAAATAATATCATAAAAACCTTTAACATCTTGTGAATGTTTAATGTTATATGTACTTGGCATACAACCTTTAATTGTTTCTAAATTTTTTACATGCAACTCTTTATTATTTAATAAAGTTTTTACAAATTCTGGTATTGCACTTAATGGTAATGATTGTAAATACATTTGATATCCTTTTACTCCAACTCTTACCACTTCAAAAGTACAACTTGTTTTTAATGCACTGCGTCCATTTGCATAATGTCCTCCATTATGAAAATCGTATATCTGAATCCTATCCGCCCTTAAAATTTCTTTGATTTGCTCCATACGTTGAATTATCTCTGTATTAATATCGCATTGTTTTAAGAGTTTCTTAGGTAAACTCTGTTCAATGTTTTTCTTAGTTTTAAGTATTGTAACGACTAAAGCGCCAATGGCAGAAACCGCAGCAGTCAAACTTATTATAAATGCTGTGAACCACTCCATTTATTACTATCCCCTTTCCAAGCGTTGTCATAGAAATTTAAAAAGATAATAACAACTTTACCCATTACAGTCCAAAAATATTTTATTTAGAATAGTAACGTAATTTTGCCATTACTTTTTCTTCAGCTTCTGTGATAACTTTAATATCATCACCTTTGATTTTATCAATTCTTGCTAAAGCTTGAATTAACGCTTTTAGTTCTTGGATATTTAAACTTGCCTTATGGTCACTTCCAATAGCATTTTTATCTAATGTAATATGACGTTCAATAACGTCGCATCCCATTGATTTCGCTATTAAAGTAGGTAACATATCTAATTCATGTCCACTATAACCAATAGTGCAATAAGAATATCTATCTTTTAAAGTTTTTAAATAATTTAAATTTAAATCATTATCGTTAGATGGATAACTGCTATTGCAAATTAAAATAGTAAGTTCACAATCCTCTAACATCATAACCGCATCATCTAATTCATCATCTGTTAACGCTCCATTAGAAATAATAACAGGTTTTTTATATTCATTTACTTTTTGTAATAATTCTGTATGAGTCATTAACGCACTTGGAATTTTTATAAATGGAACGTCATATTGCATTAAAAATTCTACACTTGGAATATCCCAAACACTTGCTGTCCATTTAATATCAATACCTTTACAAAAAGCATCAATTTTATCAAACTCTTCTTTTTCAAATTCCATTAATTTTTTATATTCTAAATAAGTTGTAGTACCAAAACTACTTTCTTTAATTACATTTTTTTGCTCTTCTGGAACACAAATTTCTGGTGTTCTCTTTTGGAATTTTACAACGTCTGCTCCTGCCTCTTTTGCTTGTTTAATAAGTTCAAAAGCAGTTTCTAAACTTCCGTTGTGATTAATTCCTATTTCTGCTATAAACATTACACAACTTCCTTTCTATCAATAGTGTCTAAATTTAGCATCCTATCATCAAGATAATAGTCCGCGGCGGGTTTGCCAAAAATTAAGTCGTGATATTTAACCCCCCACATTTTAAATTGTCTTTCTGTTATTTCGCGCCAATCGATTCCAGTTTCAGTTCCACGCGCAGTGAAATAAACAATTGTATGACCTTCATCATACAATTGATTAATTCTCTCTATTCTATTAAATAGCGGCATTGCTTCCGCATAATTTTCTGCCTGAGTGCAAATTGTCCCGTCTATATCAACCACATATTTCATTTTTCTTTTTCTCCCATTTCCAAAAAGCATACTCATATTCATCTGGCGTATCTATATCAATCGTTTCTTCCTGTGGAACCTCAAGAGGAAGAAATCCATCTTTTAGCATATAACCATCTTGTTTAAATTGCTCTTTATGAAATATATGAAAGCAATGTGCAGTTTGATATAAAGGTTCAATTTCTTTTGTTGTTAATCTTTGATAGTTTATATCTGTAATCATTTGTCCGTCTTTTTGCAACAGCCAGTTTTGAAAGTTCTTTACACTTGTTGCATAATCAGCATCACTTTCGTTAAATTTTTTTACATTATTAACAATAGTATCAATAGATAAAAAAGATAAACAAGGATTTAAAAACATTAGATGAGTATCTTCTACATCTAAAATATCTTTAAAAATATAAACCAATGGACCTTCTGCTTTTGCAGTTTCTTCGTCTCTTTGTATTGTAATAATATTTGGATATTTTTTTGCGATATCTAATAACTCTTTTTCATAAACAAGAGCATAAGTATTAATATTATATTCTTGCTTAATTTTATCTAATTTTTGACAACAGATATCAAACATACAAGAGTTGCCTAATGGTAAAATTTGTTTATTTGGCAGGCGCTGACTCGACAATCTTGCAGGAACATATATTCCAGTTTGCTTACTCATTCTCGCCGCTCCTTATATGTCTATCTTCTTCTTTGTATTCTATACTTCCATTATCATGTGTGTAGCGGCCGCCCATATTTAAGCAAGTATAGCATGGGGATTCTTTTGTCCACCTGCCTGCAGCAATATTCTTAATTAAATTTTGTCTTTTTTCTCCACTCATAATCTCTGTAAAAGTTTCTTCATGCAAATCTCCAAGTATCCATTTTTGATGTTTTTCAATATCATTTCTAATATTGCAACAAGGTGATACTGTCCCATCATAATTTATTCCTACAAAATATTTAGGTTCATTACATCCAAAAGTTCTCACTTCATTAGAGTACTCTTCTAAAAATCCTCCTCTATCTGTAATAAATCTGTTTTCTTGCCAATTTGCACAATACATAATTTTCATATCTCCACGATTAGCATAAATATAATCTCCATCAATTTTATAAATATCACAATTTAAATCTTCTAATCTTTTGCGGCACCAATCTACTCCTCTACCCTCATAATCCATAATACTTAATTCATCTATATTTAATCCATCTAAATTTTCATTAGTTAAAAAATCTCCATTTGTATTTGTAACTAATTTATTATCTAAATGTTCTCTAATATAATTTAATCTTTCTTTAAATACTTCAATATGACTTAAAGGTTCGTTATATCTTGAAAATGTAATAACTCCTTTGTATTCATTGTCTTTTAATTCTTGAATTAAATCTTTAAAAATATCAATATTTAATTCTTCATAAAATGTTCTGTCTATTTCCTTATTTGGGCACCATTTACATTTTCTATTGCAATAAGAAAATAATTCTATTTCTAATAATCTTAAATCTTTCATACTATTTTTTCACCTCATAAATATTATATCATAAGATTGAATAAAAGTCAATATTTACCTAATAAAAATAAATTACTCGATATTCTCCTAAAAAATAAGCATCTTCTGCAACATCTGTATCTATACGAAATCTTAATGTTCCATTATAATATCTTGCTTCAATTAAATCATCAATTTTTCTAATATACATTCGAGGTGAGCTTGAAGCATAGGCACACTCCGCGTCAAAAGTTTGATATGATGTAGTTAACTCATCATTATACCCCATGATACTTACTACAATATCTTCACTTCCATCTGTTTCAAAATCTACTGTATCTGGTTGTAAAAAAACACAAAAACCTTTAATAGTAATGTCTAAATCTAATTCAAAACTTAAAGATGTTGTTGTGCTAGTTTTTCTAAGAATATCATAATCAACTCGTTTAACTCCCAGTTCATCTAAAACATCTTGTGCATTATAATAAATATCAGAACTAGTGGTATAATATCCCGCTGAAGGAATTGTAAACCATATTTGATCATCGGTGTCCACTCCATAGTCTCCAGCTTCTTTAGATGTTCCTGCGTAATTAGACATTGTTCCATTTAACCATATGCCATTATTTAAATATGCCCTTTGTCCTGCTAAAATTTGTGCATTAGTAGCATTAGTAACATTTCCAAATGCCGTTCCCACTAGCCATCCCCCATTACTATTATATGCTGTATATCCTGTTAAAATATGATTATTTAATGCATTAGTTGAATTTCCTAATGCGGTTCCATTCAAATAAAAACCATTATTCAAGTAGGCTGTATATCCTTTTAAAATCATTGCATTGTTAGCAGTCGTATTATTTCCAAACGCTGTTCCATTTAACCAAAATCCATTATTTAAATATGCAGTATGCCCTTTTAATAATGAAGCGTTTGTCGCATTAGTATTGTTTGCAAAAGCATTTCCTTGCATTAATACTCCTGTGTTGGTGTATGCTGTATATCCACTCATAATTTTATTATTTTGAGCGGTTGCTGCAGTTGGCATCGCATTTCCAGTTAATAATTGCCCATTGCTATCATATGCAGTAAAACCATTTAATATTCTTGCATTATTTGCAGATGTTTGAACTGATAAAGCAGTTCCATTAAAATATTTTCCATTATTTCCAAAAGCCATTTTTCCTTTAATAACATCATTTGGTCCAATATTTGCATTTGCACCAATTTGATTTATCAATGTTCCATAACCATCAAGTTTTACAGTATCTGCAACTGTAACACTTTTATTTACTATGGAGGATTTAATTGCTTTTTTAGCATTTATTAGTCTTTGTATTTGTGTTGCTATTGACATTTATATTCCTCCCTATATTGACTCTAATAGAGTTTCTATATCCCCTATCATTGTATCTATTTCTGTCTTTGTATAATAATTACTTAAATCTACATTTACATTTTTTAATAAATTATCCGTTTCTGTTTTTGTATAATAATTACTCAAATCCACATCTGGAACATTATTATCAACATAATTTTTAATCCCCTCACTTGTTACAGGGTTTTGGCTTCCAGCCGTAGGAACAGTATCAAAAGTCAAAGACTCTCCTGCTTGAGTAGCCAACGCTTGCCATCTATAAAGAGATGCATTAATTTGTTTACATTCATAAAAATATCCTTTTGTATATGTAGTCGTAGTTTCTCCTATATATTGCACAACACGCCCGGCATTTGCACTTCCCGCAGTTGGCATTGTCTTATATTGAATAATATTACTGTCTAATAAAGTGGTTAAAGCAATATTATTTTTATTAGTAATATTTTCAACTTTTGTTTTAGGATTAATAGTATTTCCATCTGCATCTGTTAATGTAGAATTATTATTTCTTACTAATTTTATATTTAATTCTTCTAATGAAATTCCCTCTTCTAAATCAACATTAGAAGCATCTGCGCCGATGGCTACATAGTCAGATAGGGTTCCATCGGCTTGTTTATATTTTAATTTTTTGGTTTTAGCCATTTCCGCTATCCCCCTTTATTAATTTTCTTCTCTATAATCCAAAGCAACTTTAACATCGGCAAATACCTTTTCAATAAAAGATACCACTGCAGATTTAGTAACAAATAATCTTACCCAACCTGGAACCAATACGTAAAGTGCTTCTAACACATATTCTAATTTTTCTTGATTTTCTCCTTGTTGGAATTGTTCTTCTGCTTCAACTATAAAATCAATTGCTGCTTTTCTTAAACCTTTTGTTTTAATTTGATAACATACATATGCAATAAAAACAATAGCCATAACAGCAATTACACTTATTGATATAATCATTTCTGCTGACATAACTTTTTCCTCCTTTTATGTAAAATAAAAAAATATCCATATCAATTAACTAAAACTGATATGGATATATTTTACTATTCTTTATTTTCATCAAATTCAATTGCGGCTGCTTGTTGTTCTTTAATAAGAGTTTTGTTATACTCTTTCTCCGTAATATGTAAAACATCTTTAAGAACATAATATGCAGTTGCTATATCTAAACCGCAATTATTTACCAACATGATTAACTCGTTTTTAAATTTTTCTGTTTGTATTCCCATATCTCCTTTTTATCTCCTTTTTACCATAATCCATTTAACACCTCTGCCAAATGAGGAAAGTACCATCCATAAACAAGATCCCCTTTAGATTTTCTACTATAAACATCTGGAGATATTGTATTTGGGGCCACTGTTTTTATACAAGAAGTAATATCATTAAAAGCCGATGCCGTTAAAACTCTTTTTTGTTCAGTCATAAAACTGTCATCTGAAATTAATGTTCCTTCAAAGTATGCAATTACACTATTGCTCCATGTTAAAAATTCGTTCCAACGTTCATATGTTAAAACAGATGTATAACCCTTATTATTAAATGCTTGTGTTTCATTTGACCTCCAAGTCCATTTTTCCAATGGTATTGCAGCTTTTTCCATAATTGCTGTTAGCGTTACGTGAGATGCTGGCATAGTTATTGTTAAAATTCGACCAGGAGGGCTTACAAATTCTCCAACATCCGTTTGCCATTCTTTCCACTCATATCCTTTTGCGGCAATTGGAGTAATAATAATTTCATCCCCATAAGCAAAGCCTAATGCGGTTCCTGGGGTAATAGAAACTGCAGGATTTCTATTAATCGATTCAATAGTAAAAGATGCTACATTTTCTCCTTTAAAAGTAATATTATACCAATTACGAGTATAAAATAACACAATTGTTGTATCATCTGTTATTGTAATTGAGGTCACATGCGCACCTGAACATGAGGCGGTGGAATATGTAAAACCAACATATTCATCCTGATAATCCGCTAAAGTAATATTGGTTCCTTCTTCAATATTTTTCTTTGTGTCAGTATCATATAATTCATATTCGCCACCTTGAATAGTTTGTCGTCTATGCTCAATTGTTAAGGTATATGTTGGTGTTACGGATGTTGTTACTGTTATACCGGCAGATTTTCCTCCTTGAATAATCCAATTGGTAGTAGACATGTTTCCATAAGTATATGTATAACTAATATTAATTCGATACTCATGATTTTCAGTTAAACCTGTTATATCTGCGCTTTTAATTTGAGATGCTGTGCGTCCGGTAATATCATGCACCGCTTTTCCTGCAGTAATATCATAAACATAAATTCCATAAGAATAAACACTAGGAATAGTGCCTGTTAAAGTGTATCCAAAATAAGTTTTTTCAATTCTATTTTCATTAATTGCTAATTTACAAGATTCTGCATAAGCATAATAATCAAAATATCCATTAACCAATGGATTAGGAGAAGATGATAATGGGTTCAAATAACTCATAAAATTCTCATCTTCATCCTCCCATCCTGTAAAGATATAATGATTTCTTAAGGTTGCAGACAAATCAATAGTTTGAGTATTAAAATTAGTAATTTGTTTATAAGAAGAAGGTGAAACAGAAGAAATTCCCGAAGAAGAACCTTTATTAGCCTTATAGTACCAATCTTTAACTGTGGCTCTTGCTTCTA
>JAEIGA010007527.1_pt1 | contig 16521 bp, 25 predicted proteins | sample 9270691 | NCBI WGS metagenome assembly JAEIGA01 (sample SAMN17057246, study PRJNA624740) | gut metagenome | biome: biome; isolation source: fecal sample | host: Bos grunniens | place: China: Xizang | collected 2019
CAAACTTGCTAAACATATGATGCATCTTATTCGACTTTATATTATGTGTCTTGACATCTTGGAACGAGAAGAAATCGTTACTTATAGAGAAAAAGAACACGATTTTCTTATGAGTATCCGAAATGGAGAGTTCTTGGACGATAATAGACAGCCTATTCCAGAGTTCTTTGAAATGGTGGATGAGTTTGAAAAGAAACTCGAATATGCAAAAGCAAATACATCTTTAAAAGAGAATCCTGACTATAAGGCTATCAATGAATTTGTAATGAGCGTTAATGAGAGGGTGGTAAAGGGTGAAGTTTAATATTAATATTCCTGACGGAGCCAATCTTCTCATTCACGCCCTTCAGGACAACGGATATTCCGCTTATGTTGTAGGCGGTTGTGTCCGGGATAGTATATTGAGTAGAGAACCACATGACTGGGATATATGCACATCTGCCACCCCTGAGCAAATGCTTGAAGTTTTTAAGGATAGACGAGTCATTGAAACCGGATTACAACACGGTACTATTACAGTAGTAGTTGATAAGATTCCCTACGAAATTACGACCTATAGAATAGACGGAGATTATTCAGACAATCGCAGACCCGATAATGTAACCTTTACAGATAATCTTATCGAAGATTTGAAACGTAGAGACTTTACTATAAATGCGATGGCTTATAACGATACGCAAGGTTTGGTTGATCCGTTTCATGGAATTGAAGATATTGAATGTGGGAAGATACAGTGTGTCGGCTCTGCAAAAGAGCGATTTAATGAGGATGCTTTAAGAATATTAAGAGCAATTCGATTTGCTTCTCAACTCGAATTCAGTATTGAACCGGAAACAGATTGGCAAATTCATCAACTCTATAAAAATTTAGAGAATATATCAGTAGAGAGAATCAATAGCGAATTCTGTAAAATTGCATCTTTTGATAACTTTTGCGTTGAACTTCTACTTTACAAAGATGTGTTCTCTTTATTCATCCCTGAGTTGAAAGATATAGTTGATTTTCCTCAAAATAATCCTTGGCACATTTACAATGTTTTTGACCATACAGTACATGCCGTTGCCGAATGTGATTCAAAGGATTTAACCACAAGACTTGCAGTGTTCTTTCACGATTTCGGTAAGCCTCATTCATATCAGGATGGAGAAGACGGCATCAGACACTTCAAAGGTCATGCGAAAGTCAGTGCTGAAATGACTGACAACATTATGAAACGGTTGAGATTCGACAACGATACAAGAAACAAAGTTGTTGAATTGGTACAATATCATGATGCTACATTCTCAGTTGGTAAGAAGTATGTTAAGAAGTGGCTTAATAAAATTGGCGAAGAGCAATTTAGACGATTACTTAAACTAAAAGAGGCAGACAATAAAGCTCAAAACTTAGAGCGTTCCAGTGAAAGAATTGAAGAGTTACACGAAATTGAATCTCTTATAGATGAAGTTTTGAAAGAGCAAGAGTGTTTTTCTCTAAAAGATTTAGCTGTTAAAGGAGAAGACCTAATCAATATCGGTTATAAGCCCGGCAGAGCATTAGGTGCCGCTTTACGAGGTTTACTTGATTGTGTTATCTCTGACGAGGTAGAGAATAATAAAGTAGAACTGTTAAAACTGGCAGACAAATGGTTACCACGATGAAATTTTTGTTTTAAAGTGAAAGGAGGATTATTTGTGATTGAGGTAATAGGCATCATAATTTTCGTATTGGTGTTTGTTTTAGTGATATCTTTAATTTGGTTTATGATTAGTTGGACTACTCATATTGACATGAATAAAGTGTATAAAATGCCGTATGACTGGGTTTCCTTTAAAACCTTTATGAAAGAATTTAAAAAATACGAATCTCATCCAGACTTAGATATTGATAACCGTTTTAAGGGTTCTATATTTTTGTATGACGGTTGGCGACATGTTGTATATCTTCATGCAAGCATCGTAAAATTCAATGGAAGTTGTATGATATTCTATCCTCTTAGCTATTTGAGATATTGTTTATGGAAACGTAGGTTTATTAGTCGTAGACGAAAAGGAATGTGGAAGTAAATTGGATAGAACTATACTTTTATTGACAAAGTGGAGGTGTTGCGTTGAAAAGATTAACTCAAAGATACATAGGAAGCAAAAATCCTTGGTGTTACTACAGCAAAGAAAATAACCCATGCGGATGTGGGAGTAATTGCTATCATCTTGAATATGATAGGTCGGATGATAAAATTTACTGCGTTTGTAACGGGTGTAAATCCGACATTTATGAAATAAAAGAAGAGTACACAAAAGAAAACTTAGATAAGGGCATTTGGTTATTAGAGGAAGATCTTAAAAACCATTCGGAAGAGCAATATCATCAGATAATAATTGATGAATATTTGGAAAGTTTGCAAAATTAGTAGAGAATAATATAGTGTAATACTCTTTTCAATCTTGCATAGCAAGTTTACATAGATTAATTTTTGTTACCGTCTTTGAGGCGTTAATATACATAAATTAAATATAAAGGAGTTTGATATTTTGGCAGAAAATTATTTCCAGAAACTTTACGATATTGATGTAAAGGACAAGGTAAAGAAGAAGAACGGACTAAACTTTTTATCGTGGTCGGCTTGCTGGGCAGAGGTAAAAAAGATATATCCTGAAGCAAGTTTCCGTATTTATGAAAGAGAAACGCCTGACGGTCTCATAATTAACTATTTTACCGACGGAAAAACTTGTTGGGTAAAGACGGGTGTTACAATTAACGGAATTGAACACACTGAATATTTGCCCGTAATGGATTTTAAAAACCAGTCAATTACACTTGACAAAGTAACGAGTTCTGATGTCAATAAATCTATTCAACGTTCTCTCACTAAAGCTTGTGCGAGACATGGCTTAGGTCTTTACATCTACGAGGGTGAAGATATTCCTGAGAGTGTTAAAAAAGAGAAAAAAGAGCAGGACGAAGAACTCACAAATCAGAAAAACGCACTAATTGAACTCATGGGAACTCTTATTGACGGCGGTGTAAGCAAAGATGACATTTATGCCATTATCTCTAAACACAATGGCGGTAAGAAAAATCCGACCTCGATTGCTGACGTAGAAGTTTTCGCTAAGATTACAGCTGAAATTAATAAGAAGTATAAGGAGAAGAAATAATGGTTTTTATAAGAAATGACAAGATTTTCGCAAAGATTTGGAAGATTGAGAAGAAGGACAAGTATGCTGATTTGAGAATTTCAACATCAGAAAAAGTTGAAAAAGACGGCAATACCTCTTACATAAACAGTAATTGGTTTGCGAGAGCTGTTGGTAAGGCGTTTAATCAGCTTAAAGATATTAACGAAGGCGATAGGGTTGTTATCACAAAGGCTAAACTGTCCAACGAGCCATACGAAAAAAATGGTGAAAAGAGAAGCGCTTTCAAATTTGTAGTGCTTGAATTCGAGAGCAAGGAAGGAATTTCTGAGCCCGAAAATACAAACGATTCTGATTCGGATGAAAATCTTCCGTTTTAGGCAGTCTTGGGCGGTGTAACAACCGCCCTTTTTCTTTTAGGAGGCGATAAAAATTAAGATAGATAAAGTAGAAAGATATAGAATTGACTTTATGCTTGATGATAAAACATGGTCATTTTCAAGCGTAAACAGTTATGAGAATTGCCCTAAATGTTTTTATTTGTCGTATTTGCAAGACCCGCCGTTAGAAAAAGATCAGAATGCTTTTGCACAGTGGGGAACACTTGGACATAGTTTGTTTGAGAGATATGTTGACGGCGAATTAGAACTTTATGAACTGGGCGAGACATATCAGAAAGAGTATGACGAGGCAGTTACTTTAAGATTTCCGCCTAATAAATATGTGGATTTAGGGGAAAGTTATCACGATAAAGGCAAGGAATATTTTGAAAACTGGGAGGGGTTTCCTGATGACTGGGAACTCATCGAGAGTGAACGAGAAATACATCTTGATATTGGCGGCAACACCTTTATCGGATTTATAGATTTAATTGTAAAAGATAAAAATACCGGCAGGTATATAGTCGTTGATCATAAATCAAAATCAAAGTTTAAAAATGACCAAGAAAAAGAAGAGTATGCAAGACAGCTATATTTGTATGCGTTATATATAAAAGCTGAATATGGAGAGTTTCCATCGCATTTAATCTTCAATATGTTCCGTGCAAATGACGTTGTAACCATTGATTTTGACGAGGAAAGTCTTGAAAAAGCGGTGGCTTGGTTTAAAAATACCATTGAAAATATCAAAAAAGACAACAAATTCGACGATAAAATCGTGATTTTATTTAAACAGAAGAAAAAGCCTTTAAAGGAGTTTAAAAAAGACCAGTTCTTTTGTAACGAGCTTTGCGGAGTAAGAAGTTATTGCAATCGTAGCCGTTGCTACAAAAAGAATAGAGAATAATGTAGTAGAGAGGAGTGATAAATTGCTAATTGATTCTAAATATATAAATAAAGCAAAAGAAAAACTTGGTACAAAAATGGCGTTTATCATAGCCGAAGAACTCGGCATTGAAGATTTCGATGAAAGAAACATGAAGTGTTGTTGTCCGTTTCATCAAGAAGACACCCCTTCATTTATCTGGAACGAAAAATCACTAAACTTCCACTGCTTTGGTGCCTGTGGCAGGAACTACGACATTCTTGATGTGTTTATGCATAAAGGCATGACTTATATGCAGTCCGTACAAAAACTTTTCGACTTGGCGGATATCAAATACGCCTTGGGTGAGGTTGGAGTCAAAACAAGAAGCCAGTACAGATACCCAAAGCCGGAATATGCCGATAACAAGAAAAAGGTTTATGAATACTGGGCGAAGCGAGGCATTTCAAAAGAAACTATTGATTATGCAGATGTTCAGCAAGACAAAGAGGGTAACGCCCTCTTTCAGTATTACGATACAAATGACGTATTAACAATGTGTAAGGTTAGACCGAGCAAAGCGATTCGTCATGGCGAGCTGAAGACTTGGTGCTTGAAGAACTCAGACACAACTCCACTTCTTTATAACATGAATAAAATCAATGTCAATTCGCCACTTCTCATTACTACGGGCGAGGGAGACTGTCTTGCGGCCATTGAGAGTGGCTTTACAAATGCGGTAAGTATTCCTCTTGGAGACGGCAACCTTCACTGGTTGGACGAGAACTGGGAATGGCTTGAACAGTTTGAAGACATTATAGTCGCTTATGACAACGATGAAAGCGGAGATAAATATGTAAAAGCTGTGGTGCCTAGACTTGGTTCTTGGAGATGCAAAATTGTTAATTTGCCGAGCGTAGTTGAAATAAACGGTAAAAAAATCCATATCAAAGACATAAATGAATATCTTGTAAGATGTGGTAAAAATGCAGTTCTTGAAGCAATTACTCACGCTCAGGACAGCCCTGTTCCTTCAGTAGAAGATTTTTCTGATATTAAAGAGATGGATATGTCTGAAATCGATGGTATTACCCTTGGTCTTAACGATGTTGATAAAGAATTAATGCGATTTTTCTATGGTAGTTTTAATATCATATCTGGAACGCCGGGAGCAGGCAAAACCTCGATTCTCAATCAATTTATCGCTCAGGCTTTAGACCAAGGTTGCGATTGTTGGCTTTACAGCAAAGAATTGCCGTCTTGGATGAGCAAAAACTGGCTCGTGCATTTAATGGCGGGAGACAGAAATCTTAAAGAATATCAGTCAGAAACAGGGGGTAAATACTATAAAGTTATGCCTCTTGCGAGACAGATGATTGATGAGCATTACACAAATCGACTTAAGATATATAGAGATGATTATCCGAATGATGCAGAGAGCATCAAAGAATCAATGGAGACTTCTGTGCGCCGCTATGGATCTCGACTCTTGATTTTGGATAACCTTATGACGATTGACCTAGGAGCGAATGAAAGCAACAAGAACGAGAAAGAAACCGAGTTTGTAAACTGGCTGATTCAGTTCAGCATGAAATATAAAGTATGTGTTGTTCTCGTATGTCATCCCAATAAGACACAGGACTACAGAGAAAATATCGGCATGTACAACATTGCAGGAAGTTCAAATATTATAAACCTTGCCCATAGAGCAATCGGTTTAAGACGAATTACAAAAAAAGAAAAAGATAGCTTACATACAGATAAGCCTACGGAGTATGCAAAATATTCTGTTGTTCTTAACGTTATAAAAGATAGATTGACTGGTAAAGCAAATTTTGAGACTGGAATACACTATGCTCCGGCCTCTAGAAGATTTTTTACAAATTATGAAGAGTACGACCATCAATATGGTTGGGATGGAACAAAATACACAGATGCTCTGCCAATTCCAGAGTGCTTAATTGATACAACAAACGAGGTATTTGGCGAGATAAGGAGGTAGCAAATGATTAAATATCAAAATTATCATCGCCACTCGTGTTACACTAATCCCAAAATTTCTGACTCTACTGTTACTAACGAAGCTTACGCTAAGAGGGCGGTAGAGTTGGGACATGGGATTATTTCCACTATGGAACACGGCTATCAAGGAAGATACATAGAGGGATACAATCTCGCGAAGCAATACAATCTCACTTTTGTATTTGGAACAGAGGCATACTGGGTTCTTGACAGAGGAGAAAAAGATGGTAGCAACTGTCATATCTGTATCTTTGCTCGCAATGAGAACGGCAGACAAGCAATCAACGAAATTCTTTCTGAAGCTAATATCACAGGATTTTACAAACAGGCAAGAATAGATGTTGAATTAATATTGTCATTGCCTCCCGAAGACGTAATTGTAACTACGGCTTGTGTTGCTTATTGGAAGTACGATAATATCGTAGAAATAACCAAGAGGTTTAGGGAACATTTTGGCAAAAACTTTTACTTAGAAGTTCAGTATCACAATACTCCTAAACAGATTGAACTTAATGAGAAAATACTTAGGCTATCAAAAGAGCTCGATATACCAATTATTATGGGTTGCGATAGCCATTACATAGCCGAAGAACAATCTCAAAATCGTACCGACTTCTTATATTCTAAAGGTCTTGAATATCCTGATGAAGAAGGTTGGTATTTAGACTATCCGAATGGCGACGAGGCGTATAAAAGGTTTGCCAATCAATGCGTTCTCTCTCACGAGCAAATTCTCGAGGCGATGAATAACACAAATGTTTTTCTTGAAGTTGAAGAATATGATAATCCTTGTTTCAATGACGACATAAAAATGCCGACATTATACCCCGATAAAACCCAAGAAGAAAAGGATAAAATCTATACGGATGTTATCTGGAATGGCTGGGAACAGTACAAGACCGAAGTTCCCAAAGAAAAGTGGGGATTATACGAAGAAGAAATCCAAAAAGAAATAGATGTTGTGCTTAAAACTCATACATCTGATTACTTCTTGATTAACCATAAAGTAATACAGAAAGGTAAAGAAAACGGCGGATGGCTGACGAAAACAGGGCGTGGCTCGGCGGTGTCATTCATCACAAACAAATTATTAGGATTTACGGAAGTCGACAGAATCGCTGCATCCGTAAAGATGTACCCTGAAAGATTCATGAGCGTTGAGAGAATTTTAGAAAGCAGAACACTGCCGGATATCGACTTCAACGTAGCGAAAGTTCCGCCTTTTGCGTTAGCTCAGAAACAAGTGTTAGGCGAAGATCAAGCGTACCCAATGATTGCTTATGGTACAATGCAAGTTTCGGCGGCTTGGAAACTTTATGCGAAATCGCAAGACATTCCATTTGAGATTTCAAATGCCGTATCAGAACAAATTAAAAAATATGAATTAGCTGTAAAACACGCTGAAGAAGACGAAAAAGACGACATCAAAGTTGACGACTACATTGGGATAGAATATAAAGAAATCTTTGAAAAGTCAAAAGATTATCGTGGATTGATTACATCTTGGAGTATTGCTCCTTGTAGCTATCTCTTATATCAAGGCAGCATACGAAAAGAAATTGGATTGATACGAATAAAAGATAACCTTTGTTGTCTTATGGACGGGCACTGGGCTGAAGAAGGGCATTTCCTAAAGAATGACTTACTCAAGGTTGCGGTTGTAGATCTTATTTATAGAGCATTCCATAGAATAGGACAAGAACCTCCTTCTGTCAACGAATTGCTAAAAATGTGCAAATCTGAAGACGAGTGCTGGGACGTGTACGCAAAAAGTTGTTGTATGGGCATAAACCAGTGCGAAAAAGAAGGTACTGCCGCAAGAGTAGCAAAATATAAACCAAACAATATTTCAATGTTGTGCGCTTTTATCGCCGCTATCAGACCGGGATTTAAGTCAATGTATAAAATCTTTGAGTCAAAACAGCCTTTCTCTTACAATGTCAAGGCGTTTGATGACCTTATACAGACCGAAGAAATGCCTATGAGTTTTGTTCTATATCAAGAACAGGAGATGGCCGCGCTAAACTACGCGGGTATTTCAATGAGTGAATGTTACACGGCGATCAAAAACATTGCAAAAAAGAGAAAAGAAAAAGTGTTAGCTTATCACGATGTTTTCATCGATGGATTTAACAAGGCGATGATTAATAACGAGGGCAAAACTCCTGAAGAAGCAAGTAAATTGTCGGCTGAATTATGGCAGATTATAGAAGACTCCGCTTCTTATTCTTTTAATGCGTCACACAGTTATTGTGTAGCTCTTGACTCCTTGTATGGTGCTTGGCTCAAATCGCATCACCCGATTGCCTTTTATGAGTGCTTCATGCAGATACAAGAAGAAAAGGGCGCAAAAGACAAGATAAACAAAGCCAAAGACGAAGCTGAAGATTATTACAATGTCAAGTTTCCGCCCTATAGATTTGGTCAGGACAACAGACAGATAACAGGCAACGTAGAAACAAATTCAATTAACAATGCGTTGTCTTCTATAAAAAATTACAGCAACAACATAGCAGAGATTTTGTATGAATGCTCATTAGAAGAACATAAAACCTTTATGGATGTTATGAAGTGGCTCGATAAAAGGTCAATCAAGACAGCAAAAGTTCAGCCTTTAATCAAAATAGACTACTTCATGCAATTCGGAAACTGTGCAGAACTACTCAGAATCAACGAAATGTTTGACTTTTTCGCCCAAGGAACTGCTAAAAGCATTAAAAAAGAGAAGATCAAGTCGGAAGTTTTGGAGAATATTATATCGAGACACGCTACAGACAAGAAGAAAGATGGTAGCGAAGCAAAATCTTATACCATAACAGATATTGATAGCATACTGGAAGAGGTTGAAACTTATATCAAATCTCTTAACTTAAATGATCTAAACTTTAAGTTAAAATGTGCCAACCACCAAGAAATCTTGGGGTACATTGATTTGACAACAAACAAAGAAGAAGATAGGCAGAAGCTTGTCGTAAGTAAAGTTGTTCCCGTAAAAAATAAGACTACTGGCGAACAATTTGCTTATATGCTTGTAACCAAATCAATTGGAAGTGGCAAAAACGGCAGCATCAATGTCATGAGAAATGTCTTTGATACGAATCCTATATCTGAAAATGATGTCATATTTATTCGCAACAAAAACACAGACATGTATAAGAACAAAAAGGGATATTGGTATCTGAGACGGTACGAAAAAATTATTGTTTAGGAGGACTTTATGATTAACAAGTTTGAAGAACTTTTGCTGAACACAAAACGAGAGGGCATCGAAGCCCTCCTAGAATTCATTAGAGAGAGCGATTTTTATACGGCTCCCGCAAGTACAAAATATCATTCTTGTCACGAGGGTGGACTGCTAGAACACAGCCTTAATGTTTATGAGTGCTTGAAAGAAAAACGTAAAAATCCTATTTGGGAGAACGCATTGAAGAATATTCCGGAAGAGAGCTTAATTATTGCGGCGCTTCTCCATGATCTATGCAAATGTTATCTATATAAGGTTGATTATAGAAACAAAAAGAATGAAGATACGGGAGTTTGGGAGAAAGTGCCTTACTACACAATAGATGATAGAATCCCGTATGGGCATGGTGAAAAAAGTGTAATGATGGTTGAGGAATACATCAAACTTACACCAGTCGAGAGATACGGAATTAGATGGCATATGCTGTGGACAGAACCAAAAGAACTTTACAACACAGTTGGGAATGCGATTAAAAAGTATTCGTTTGTGATGGCTATACATCAAGCAGATTTAGAAGCTACATATTTAATGGAAAAGGAAGAGTAATGGGGAAGTTTATTGATTTAACGGGGCAGAAGTTCGGTAGGCTAACAGTAATCGAAAGAGATTTTGAAAAAGAAACCCAATATAAGAAAAATATTGTTCATTGGAAATGTTTGTGCGAGTGTGGAAACTACACCTCTGTTGCGGCTAACAATATAAAAAGTGGCACTACCAAATCGTGCGGATGTCTTAACAAAGAAACCAGAGGCAACTCAGGAAAGAAAAATAAAAAATTTAATAAATATGACTTAGAAACACACGAATATGGCGTTGGAACTATGAATGATGGCAATGAGTTTTTCTTTGATAAAGAAGATTTTCATAAAATAAAAGATATTTGCTGGCATCTTCAAAAAGGATACATAGTTGGTTTACAAGACGGAGCGAGAGTCAGAATGCACAGATTATTAATGAATGCCTCGGCAAACTCTGTGGTAGACCACGTCAACCATGATAAGCGAGATAATAGAAAATTCAACCTGAGAGTATGTGAACAAAATCAAAACGCCAAAAATCGTCGCATTAATAAAAACAATGTATCTGGATGTACGGGGGTTTATTACTGTAATAGAGATAAAAAATGGTGTGCTTCAATAAAAGTCAACTACAAAAAGTTGAGTCTTGGAAGGTTCAACAAGAAAGAAGATGCCATAGATGCGAGAAAGAAAGCAGAGCCTATTTATTTTGGAGAATACAGACGTGTAGAGGAGGAATGTTAATGAATATTATTTTTGCAAAACACGATGCACTTAATAAAGAATATCTCTTCGAAGTGCCTCACGGTATGCATCCAGCAAGAGGTGATGTGTTATGGGTTGATACTTCTAAGGGCGAAACTATAGCAATTGCGACTTGTGATATGATTTCGGGGCATGGAGTTGAACAGATTGCGGATAAGTTTGGAGCATACTTCCCGTTAAAGAAGGTGCTTGCATATGCAAACAGAGGCATCGAGACTTACATAAGAAACATCGCGTATGAGGAGGTAGTCCGTTATTGTTGTGGTAAACAGAAAGATGTCCACGCAACTGATGATTTACCCTTTTAAATAGGACTTTTATCGTGATTTTGATTTGGAGGCAGAAATGGACGAAAATACACTGTTTGTTTCAAGAGATTTTGTAAAACACAGGCCACACATCCACTACCTGATGAAACATTGTGGTAAAAATTCGGCGGGTGTTATTGCAACCTTTAATAGTAAAAAGAAGACGATAACTCTTAAAGAAGAGGCGTTTGATTTATGCTCTATTGCCGAAGATTTTGTGAGGTTATCTTTAGAAGATGAAGGAGTAAACCATGGCATTTGAAATTGTAAACGAAACATATGTAACACTTGAAGGGCAAGACCCTAAAAGATGGGGTTACATTGAGGGATATACATCAAACACAGTGGGTGAGACATTTCTAAGGCTGAATATAAATTCAATTCCAGACCAAGAAATGTATGATCATCACAAAAAGATTGGTGTATTAGACAAGTATGAATATAAAGTAGGACAACCCTACGGCGAAGGGATACGGATGAATAGAAAGCAGGTCTGTCAGTTAATTTGGGAATTGATTAAATGGCTTGTAAGGGGATGGTGATTTTATGTTTGAACCATGTTATGAACACTGCTATTTAAGATTCGGCAAGCAGTATACACCGGACTGTGATGATAGATGTGCGTATGCAAAAGCAGTTAAGGAACGAGATAAAGCGGTTGAATTTATAAAATATCTTGATAAGAATTACAGTTCTTATATGACTGAAGATGAGAAATTTGAGGAGTGGAGAAAATGAGCGTAAATAAAGATTATTATGTAATAGCTGGTTATGACTTAACTGGATATGAAACAGATATATTTGAAGATTGGAAATGGTCTACTGAGGGAGAAAAGTTCCACTGCTATCAAAGAAAAGGTCATGTGCAGTTATTCTATGACCCAATGGGCGATTCTCATTTGTATTTTGGATATATATTAGCTCATGGTGACGAATATGAGTGTCCAACAGGAAAAATTAATGTAAGCAAAATAGAGGAAGTAAAAGGCGAAGTAGAAAGCAAACTTCAAGAACTGATTAATCGGGGTGCTATTTTAGAGGGTTGCAAACCAAGCATTTCGTATCAAATATTAGCTTTCGAGGAGTGCTCTTAATGAAGTTTGTAAAAGACCCTAATCGCATTTATACAATTATGGACTTTGAAGAGGGAGAAGAGATAGAATTCGCGTACTATCCAGACAAACCTTCGTCAGTAGCAAAAGGCTATGAACACTGGCGAAGTAAAGTAGATGGTAGAACAATGTTATTGACTCAAGAAGATATAGCGAGGTGTAAGAATGGCGGAGTATAGAAGATACATTGAAGCTTGTGACTTAGCAGAAGTAATAGAAAATCTTGATATAAGAGTAGCTGGACAGTCAGCAAGATGGTATGATGCAAGACATTCTGTGTTGAGAGAAATCGCACAAGCACCAGATGCTAATGTAAGAGAAATCGAATACGCCGAATGGTATTATGACCCTAATGGCATGGACTGGGGACTTGGAGCATGGCGGTGTAGTAAATGTCATACTAAGAATGGCAATCTTGGTATGGGTAAAGATATAAACCCATATATGTTTTCCGGCTCTAAGTTCTGCCCTCAGTGCGGAGCAGTTATGAAACCGAAGGAGAAATAAAATGGATATACAGATTGATAGAAGAAAATGCGGAGACAAATATTCTTTATGTAAAAGATGTAAGTACGAAGAAGAATATGGGACTGAGAGATGCATGTATTGTACAAGAGTAGTTGACATAGGTTATTCAATGATTTTGTGTGGAATACCCATTGGTTCAGGAATTAGTTGGTTGCATCAAAACTTTGAAGAAAAGGAGTAAATACAACTATGTTAATACTTAAAATTTTGGGAATTGCCGTACTGTCAATATTAGGACTGCTTGTTTTGTTCTTTGCATGGTTTGGGCTATACATAGCAATATCATTTTGGAGACAGTAAGGAGAATCTATAATGAATAAATGGATTGATGTAAAAGATAAGCTTCCTGAGATTGAAACAGAGAAAAGGAAGGGTGACCACAAGGTTAAAAAATCGGTTAGAGTTCTTTGTGCTTGTAAGCAAAAGAGTGGAAATATACTCGTTAAGGAAGGATATTATGAACTTTGGGATTGGGGAGAGGAACCTTGTTGGAGAATACCCGGCAGCATTAATTCTGTGACTCACTGGATGCCTCTGCCTGAACCACCAAAGGAATTAGACTCAATAAAAGACTATCCCCCATATTTAGATAGACCTAAAAAGAAGTGGGGAGGCTTTGTACATATATGAATAAAGAACTAAAACCATGTCCGTACTGTGGAGATACTTGGATATATGCAAGTGAAAATGACTATAGTTCTGATTACGAAGCTCGTGGATATAGGGTAGCTTGTAAGTGTGGTTATGCATGGAGGGTTTATCGTAAGTGGCATAAAAATAAGCAAAGTGCGATAGATACTTGGAACGAGAGGTGTAAATAATGGATGAATATATAAGCAAAACATTATTGTTAGAAACCATCAATACAGATATTACAATACCACACAATGAAAGATGTGCTCAACTTTTAGAGGCAATACTTAATGCACCTGTTGAGGACGTTGTAAAAATTGAAAATAGTAAGTGGAGACCATATTATTATATATCTAAAGCAGACCCTCCTATCGGTGGCAAATGGCAGGATGGTTGGGTGTGTTCTGTTTGCCAAAAACATTCTACAACGAGAAAAGAAGTTTGTGATGGTTGTAATACTAAGATGTGGACTGTAAATGTCCGATAATGAGCATACCCAATAAAACTGAGATTTTAAGGAGTGAGAGTATGACGATTGACCGCATTAAGCTGTCGATACAGACAGTAAAAGACAACATTGCAATTATGGAAAGCGAAGATATTACGCAAGACAATATAGATGCAGGTTATTATCTTCAGTTAGAACACGAAAAATTTGTGTTGGAAGCACTTGAAAAGCAACTGCCGAAAAAGCCTTTGTACATCGAATATTGCGATTTCCCTTTCTGTCCGAGATGCAAAAAGTCAATAGATGAAAATATGGAAGATAACTATTGTTCGGTTTGCGGACAGGCTTTAGATTGGAATGAACCACAATAAAATCGCAATTCAAAAAAGGAAGGAGTAGCACAATGAGTAAAAAATACAAATATATTAGACTTGAATCGATTGAAAATTTTCCTGACTGGGATTTGATACATATAATTCCTCGTATAGATGCGAATCACTATCAAATGTGTGTTATTTGTTCAGATGATACTCCGCAAAAAGAAGTAGAATCATATATAAACACAATTAAAAGTCAACAATTGGAAATTGACATGTTGATAAGAAAAAAGGGATACTTACAAGATGAGATTTGTGAACTGAAATCAGAAATCGAGCGACTAAAAGAATTTAAGTACGCCTATAATAGTTTATTTAAATAAACAAAACCTTTCGCTTTGTCAACTAATATAAACATTAATTGTACACCTTGCAATTAATAGGTTTTTATAGTAAAATATAAAGACTATTTTTGCGAGGTGTTTCTTTATGACCGAATTAGAAAAGAGATTAAGAAGGGTATGCTTTACTGGACATCGACCAGAAAAACTAGATATCAGCGAAAAAGAAGCTAAAAACAGGTTGCGCCTTGCTATTCAAAAGGCCATCGATGATGGATACACAACGTTTATATCCGGCATGGCTCGTGGAATAGATATGTGGGCAGCCGAGATTGTAATCGAAGAACGCAAAAAGAACGACGAAATAAAGCTTATATGTGCTTCGCCGTATGAAGGATTTGAGAAGTCGTGGAACTTCATTGAAAAACATCGATATAAGACCATATTAAAACGGGCAGACTACGTCAAATATGTGTGCGAACATTACTCTCGACAATGTTTTCAAATCAGAAACGTATGGATGGTAGATCATTCTGCAAGAGTCATTGCGGCGTACAACGGCGAGAGCGGGGGAACGAGAAACACGGTGCAATATGCAACAAAAAAGGGCATTGAAATTTATAATATTTCAGAAGCGAATAACACTTAGACTAACATCACAATGTTAGTCTTTTTTTATGCTGAAAAATTTACAACTTTTCGTAATTAAATAGAGAATATTCAAGTGGGGGAACACAACCCCATTTAATTCATATATTGATTACGAGGTGATGTATTTGTACGAGGTAAAAATTTTTATTGGAGACAAAGATGTAGAAAAAATAGACAGTCAGCAAAGAAAGGCAATCTTAGAAAAAGCCCTTTCTAATTTCCATAAGAAAGATGTAAAAGTTAGTTACGAAAAACAATAAAATAATAAACCGCCCTATTGCGAGATTAAATCAAATATGGTATAATTTTGCTAAAATAGGGGCGGTTTTTCATTAGAGGAGGAATGAATAAAATGAAAATAGCCGCCGCTTATATTCGAGTATCTACAGACGACCAAATTGAATATAGCCCAGACAGTCAGATAAGAGCAATACATAACTACGCCGAGAAAAACGGGTATTACCTGCCGGAACAATATATTTTTATGGATGAAGGCATAAGTGGTAGAACAGTTGGAAAACGAGAAGGATTTAAACAAATGATTGCCTTGGCAAAAAGCAAGCCTAAACCATTCGAGGCAATCCTTGTGTGGAAGTACAGCCGTTTTGCAAGAAACAGAGAGGATAGTGTTGTATATAAATCAATGCTTAGAAAGCAATGTGGCATTGATGTTGTTTCAATCAGCGAGTCAACGGGTGATGACAAAATGTCTATCTTGTTTGAGGCTATGATTGAAGCTATGGATGAATACTACTCCATCAACTTATCTGAAGAAGTAAAAAGAGGTATGACAGAAAAGGCGAAGAGAGGCGGGGTTCTTTCGGGTGCTCCGTTTGGTTATAAAGTCGATGACGGGAAGTATGTAATAGTTGAGTCAGAGGCTGCGATTATCAAAGAGGCTTTTCTAGACTACTTATCGGGTAGTGGTTTTTTGACCATAGCCAAAAAACTAAACGCCTTGGGTGTTAAAACACACAGAGGAGGGGCTATAGAAAACAGAACGATTGAATACTGGCTACATAATCCTACATACATTGGGAAAACTCGCTGGAATCCAACGGGCAAAACTTCAAGAGATTATAACAACGAGAACATAATTATTTCTGACGGAACGCACGAATCAATTATAGATGACGAGTTGTGGAATGCCGTACAGCAAAAGCTCCGAGAAGAAAAATCAAGATATAAATCTCGTATGAGAGCGCCGCGAAAAGATATGTCTTTTTGGCTGAATGGCATTCTTCGCTGTGGAAAGTGCGGAAGAACGTTAGCG
>JAEIGA010007528.1_pt1 | contig 16520 bp, 17 predicted proteins | sample 9270691 | NCBI WGS metagenome assembly JAEIGA01 (sample SAMN17057246, study PRJNA624740) | gut metagenome | biome: biome; isolation source: fecal sample | host: Bos grunniens | place: China: Xizang | collected 2019
CTTCTCGTCCTCGGCAGCCGGGGAGGTGGAGGTACGAATCATGTCACCGAAGTCGTACAGAGCGGAGCCGGGCATGGTGGTGTCCAGGTCGATTACGCAGATACCCTCGCCCGTCACGTCATCCAGCATCACATTGTTGAGCTTGGTGTCGTTGTGAGTCACGCGCAGGGGCAGCTCACCGCTGGCGAGGTAGTTCACCACCTTGTGGCAATCGGCCTCGCGGGAGAGGTACCAGTCAATTTCCTTCTGCACATCCTTGGCGCGGCCCAGGGGGTCAGCAGCAATAGCCTTCTGGAAGTTCTGGAAGCGCTTGGTGGTGTTGTGGAAATCGGGGATGGTCTCAAAGAGCGGAGCACCGGGAAGATTGGCACCCAGCTTCTGGAAGTTACCGAAAGCGCGGGCAACCTCAACACACTGGCCGGGGTTTTCAATCATGTCGAAGGTGCGGGCACGCTCGATGAAGGGGTACACGCGCCATACGTTGCCCTCCTCATCCTGAGCGTAGGGCTTGCCGTCCTTGGCCGGGATGATGGTGAGCGTGCGGCGGTAGGCTTCCTTGCAGCCTTCCTCGAGGAGGACGCGCAGGGCTTCATCCGTCACGCGCTTCACGTTCTCCATGAGGCCGATAGGCTGGCGGAACACGTTGCTGTTGACGCGCTGAAGGATGTAGCGGACGCGGATACCGGCCTGCTCCACCTCGATACGGAAGGTATCATTGATATGACCGGACCCGTACGGAGCGCCGAACACATAGTCGGCGCGGATATCGAACATTCCGGCAATTTTCTGAAGGTCAAACATATGCTTAACCGAGTTTAGCGGGGTATACACCTTCTTCCACCAGCTTGGCAATGCTTTCCACCACGGCGGGTTTGTCGCTGGGGTAGGTCACGCCGAGCCAATTGGCCGTGGTCTTGATGACGCTGCAATCTGCCTTGCCATTGTGGATGAGTTCGTCCACGACGGTGGGGATGTAGCACTCACTCTTCAGCTCACTGCCATGGGCGGCCATGAAGCGGTTGAAGTGGTCCTGAATCTGGGCAATAAAGCTGGCGGGGAATACCCAGAAGTTCATGGAAACAAGCTCCTCGGGGTCCACGGGCTTGCGCTCGCCGCTCAGGCTGTCGCCGCGGCACACGCCGTCTTCTTCAGTCTTAATCTTGGTGTATTCCTCAACGCTGTCGAGGTAGCCATTCTGAATACCGCAGATACCGCGGTTCACATCGCCATGGTCGCTGAGGGTATTCTTGAGAGGATAGCCAATCATGCCGTAGTGCTCCTTGCCATCGGCAGCGGGAGTAGCGGTCAGGAAATCAGCAGCTTTCTGGAAAGCATCTGCACCGTAGAAGTCATCTGCATTCACCACGCCGAAGGGTTCATTCACCACATTTCGTGCGGCCAGCAGAGCGTGGGCAGTACCCCAGGGCTTCACGCGACCTTCGGGCACGCTGTACCCCTCGGGCAGGTCATCAAGAGCCTGGAATGCGTAGTCCACCTCAATCTTACCAGCAAAACGGGCACCTACCTGGCTCTTGAAAGCTTCTTCAAAATCCTTACGGATGATGAAGACAACCTTACCGAAGCCGGCGCGGATAGCGTCGTACACGGAATAGTCGAGAATAACTTCACCGTTGGGGCCCATAGGGTCAAGCTGCTTAAGGCCACCGTAACGGCTGCCCATACCTGCTGCGAGAACAAGAAGTGTCGGTTTCATAATAATAAAATCTGAGTACAAGTTGTACGCAGTTATATTATCGCGCCACAGACGCTTTGGCAAGCTAAAAAACCAATTACCCCCGGTGGATTTCTCCACCGGGGGACCTTTTATCTCCCTTTCTCCAGAAACTGCGCTTATTCTGCGCAGAGAATCTTCACGAAGCCCTCTTCCTGCAGGCGTGTAGCGCCGCAGGCAAACTTGGCACGAATCTGGAGCGTTTCGTCCAGGTCATCGCGCACGGAAAGCTTCACCTTGAAATCGTCCCAGATGCCGAACTGGGCACGGCTCTTCACCCAGGCCAGGCAGGAGCGCACGCCCGCTCCATCGATCGGAAGTTGTTCTGTGCGAATGATGCGGAAGCCTAGGAAGGTATCCAGACGCCCCTCAGCCAGTGCGCGCACAGCGTTGTAATCGAAGCTGGAAACCTCCTGCTGCTGCAGCAGAGAATTAATCTGACTGCTGGAGCAGGCCAGCACCAGTTCATCACCATAAGCGCGGCGTTCATCGCTCCAGGCTTCATTCTTCTGCAGAATGGTAAGTGCATGGCGCAGCTTACCGACGGTTAGATTACTTTCCACGGCGCTGCCGCTTTCCACAAAATCCTCCTCAATAATCTGAGTAGAAGGAAGCTCCACCGCCTCGGTGCCATTCTCGCCCGTGTAGTTAGCCCCCAGGAAGGCATCAATCATCACCTTATCCATGCAGCGGCCGGCAGCCGCACGCAGGCTTTCGATAGTCTTGCTCACCGGCACATCGATATTGGCCAGTTTCTTGGCATCGAACTCATCGAAACCCACCGCCTTAGTGAAAATCTTAGGATGAATCACACGGCGGGTAGTGGGGGCTTCGGAGAGCGAGGTGCTCTTCATGCGCTCAGTCTTTTCGTCGAAGGCGAGCAGGCCGTACTGGTCGAAAGCCGCCATCTTGCCGGTAAGGCCAGATTCGACGGTGACATACTTATCGAGACGCGAGACCTCCTGCTGGAGATAGCTGCCCCACTTCTCAGAATACTTTATCTGGTAGTTGCTTTCAATATCTGCCATATATAATAATAGGGTTGTTGGTTAGGAATAGCAAATCGGCTGCATGGGATTACCCAGAGGATGTGGGGTCGGGCCGCGCGGCACCGGCAAGCAACCGTTCCGTAACCGGAATTGGGCAGCAGGGTGCTCTTGCCGGTGCACATTAGAGCACAAGCAACCTCAATTGTCACCAAATAGCAAGCACCCGGCAGCGCGTTCAACGCGGAAAACAAAGCCGGCTCAGCTCAATTCCACCAGCATGCCATCATAGGCAGCTTCCATAAAAGCGGGCAGATAATCGCAGAGTGACTGGTATTCCACCTCGTGCCCGACGTGGGTCACAAAGCCACGTTCCGGCTGCAGTTGCTGCATGACTGCCACGGTATCATCCACGCAGAAATGCGTGCGGTGAGGGCGGTAGCGCAAGCCATCCATAGCCAGCGCATCCAGGTGCATGAGCAAGGAGGCGGACTCTGCCGGTAATTCCTGAATATCAGGCACATAACCAAAACTCTTCCCCCCGCTGCGGAAAACATAGCCATAGGTTTCCACCGTGGCATGCACCACCGGCACGGGAGTCACCTCGATATCCCCCACGGTAAAGGGCCTGCCGGCGTGGTCATGCGCCGCAGGGCGTATATAGCCCTGGTAGGTATTCCTCTCATCAAAGGCCCATCCGAACATTTTTCTGAGCATCTGCAGGCACCCGGCTCCGGCATACAGGGGCAGCCGGTCCTCCCTGCGCCAGCAGAAAGCGCGCATTTCATCAAAACCAGTTGTGTGGTCCAGGTGCTCATGAGTATACAGCACTGCATCAATGGCGGTCAGGTTGTGGCGCAGAGCCTGGGCCCGCAAGTCCGGGCAGGAATCCACCAGCAGCGTGGTGGTGGCCGAGCGCACCAACAGAGACGAGCGCCAGCGCTTATTGCGCGGGTTCGTCGAGCGGCAGACTTCACAGTTGCAGCCAATCACAGGTACCCCGGTGGAGGTTCCGCTGCCAAGGAAAAGTACGTTCAGCATGGGATTTTAGTTTGGATTTCCGCGCGCATTATGGCATAATCCACCGCAGAACGCAAAGAGAAATTATGCTTTCCCTGCTCAAGATACGGAATCTGGCTCTGGTAGACGAACTCAACTGGGAACCCCCAGCGGGGTTTCTGGGCATCACTGGCGAAACCGGTGCCGGCAAATCCGTCATCATGGGCGGCATTTCGCTCGCCCTGGGTGAGCGCGCGGACAAAAGCCTTATCCGCAGCGGCGAGAGCCAGTGCAGCATAGAAGCCGTCTTTCAGCTGGCAGATACCAATGCGCTGAATGCGCAGCTGGAGGAAAGCGGCGTGCCGCCCTGCGAGGATGGCCTGCTCATCATCCGCCGCGTGGTCACTGCCACCGGCAACCGCCAGTTCATCAACAGCAGCCCCGTCACCCTGCAGCTGCTCAAACGCATCGGTGCCGGGCTGGTGGACATGCACCACCCGGAAGAGCACCGCTCCCTCACCTCACAGGAACGCCAGCTCTGCCTGCTCGATGCCTTTGCCGAGGATGCCCCTGCTCTGGCAGCCTACCACGCCGCCTACCGCGCCTGGCTCGATGCCCGAACCGCCTACCGCACCTTGCAGGAAAGCGAAATGGCGAATGAACGCGAGCTGGATTTCCTGCGCCACCAGGTCGAGGAAATCGAAACCGCCGCCTTCACCGCTGAGGAGGTGGAGGGGCTGGAGGCCCGCTGGCAGCGCGCCCGCAATGCCAACCGCCTGCGCGACACCGCCCTGCCCATGGCCCACCTGGTGGATGGCGAGGATGGTTCGCTGCTGAGCACCCTGCACCAGCTGGTGCGCAGCGGCCGCGACCTGGAGCGGCTCGATGCCTCATGTGCCCCCTGGCTGGAAAGTCTGGAAACCCTCATCGACACCGCAGAGGATCTGGCAGCCAACCTGCAGGATTACGTAGAAACGCTGGAATGCGACCCCGCCGAGCTGGCCGAACTTGAAAACCGCATTGCCCTGCTGGATAACCTGAAGCGTAAATACGGCGCCGATTTCGAAGCCATAGCGGAGCATCTGGAAACCTGCCGCGCCAAGCTCGATACCATCGGCAACCGCGAGCAGAGGCTCGAGGAACTGCAGGCCGAAGAGCAGCGCTGCTACGCCTGTGTCGTGGAGGCAGGCAAGGCGCTTTCCGCCGCCCGCGCAGCAGCCGCACCGAGACTGGAGCAGGATTTCCTGACTCACGCGCGGCACCTGGGCTTCCGCCAATCGCTCTTCACCGCCCGGCTCACCGCTCTGACCGAACCCGGCCCGCAGGGGATGGAAGAAGTCGAGTTCCTTTTCGGCCCCAACCCGGGCGAACCACAGAAAGCATTGAGGCTCATAGCCTCCAGCGGCGAGCTAGCCCGCGTGATGCTGGCGCTCAAGAGTGCTCTGGTCCGGCAGGATGATACACCACTGCTCATTTTCGACGAAATTGATGCCAACGTGGGCGGCGAGATTGCCCGCGCGGTGGGCATGAAAATGCGCGAACTGGGGCGCGAGCACCAGGTCATCGCCATCACCCACTTCCCGCAGGTGGCCGCCCTGGCCGACCACCACTACCTCATTTCCAAGAGCCAGAACGCGGAAGGGCGCACCGTCTCGCGCCTGGAAGAAGTCGACACCGACGCCCGCGTGGTAGAGCTTGTCCGCATGCTCGGCACCAGCGGCCCCACAGCCGAAGCCCACGCCCGCGAATTGCTCATGACCTGAAGAAGATTCAGTTATTAGAAAATTTCGAATAACTGCCGATGATGGCAATAACTACGCCGTGAACCACTATGCATTGCAGATGGTCATTGCGGCTGGGTTCAAGTAGGAATATCAGGGACAAAGCTGAATGCTACTCCTACCTCCCCCTGAACTCCAGATTCCTGTTTATCGTAAGAAGTCTCATCTTGGTCGGCTTTAGCTGTTACGGCCCCTGCTCCCCAATCGCGACATTATTAATTTTATAACAAGGATATCGGGAAAGCCCTGATGCCATCGGCCAGAGTATATGGCTGCTCAGCCGTGCAAAACACGATACCGGGCCTGAGCTCCAGCAGGCCGGTCGGGATTTTGCGAGCGTGGCGCAAATCGGCAGCATCCGGGCTACTGCTCTTCTTCACTTCCATGGGATAAATTCCACCATCCTGCACCAGCAGGAAATCCACCTCGGCTGTTCCCTTGGCATCCCGGAAGAAATAAAGCTGAGGCCGTCTCCCATTGTGGTTGAAGCTCCTGATCAGCTGCCCATACACCCAGGTTTCCAGAATAGCCCCGGCCATAGGCCCCTTCATGAGTGCTTTTGCGCTTGTCCACCCCGCCAGCCAGGCGCACAGTCCGGTGTCCATAAAATACAGTTTGGGCGTCTTCGTCAGACGCTTGATAGCATTCGCGGAATATGGTTGTAACAAAGCCACAATCCCCGTCGTCTCCAAAATGGAAACCCATGCCTTGACTGTGTTGGGGGCCACTTCCGCATCACGGGCCAGATCTGCATATACCAGTTGCTGTCCGGTGCGCAGGGCTGCCGACTGCATGAACTTGACGAAAGCAGCGCGGTTTCCTACTTGAGAGAGCTCTCTCACGTCACGTTCCAGAAAGGTGCGCACGTAGGAATCAAAAAAGCCTTCGGGTTCCAGCTCCGGATCACGCCTCAAAGCCGGATAGCCGCCGCGCCAGATGCGCTCGTACAACTCGTGAATATCGCACACTTTTCCTCCCGTTGCATAAGCGGCAGAAGATTCAGGGGCGAAAACCGGAGCTATTTCCCCTGCCCCCAGTACCTCACGCTGCGACATGCTGTGTAAATCCACTATTCCCACTCGTCCCACGAGCGTTTCCGTCACGCCCTTCATCAAATGAAATTGCTGGGAGCCGGTTAACCAGTACATTCCGTTCCGTTTCCCGGAATCCACCTTCATCTTGATAGCACGCAACAATTCCGGAGCATACTGCACCTCATCGATGAACAAAGGTTCCCGGTATTCCTGCAAGAACCCTATAGGGTCACGCCTGGCCTGGTCCGCCAGCTTGTAGTCATCCAGAGTCACATAATTCATCCCGGGTGGGCATAATTCCTGCAACATGGTGGATTTTCCCACCTGTCTAGCCCCCAACACCAGCACACAGGGATAATGCGCCGATAGATAGGCTACTTTCGCAGCGGCGGTTCTTGGATAATAGGTGTGTTTCTCCATCATGGCACCCTCATTTTGCCTTAGCCGCGCCTATCCGTCAAGCAAAAACAGAAAAATCCGCAGTAATATCATGGAAAAATCCGCAGTGTTACTGCGGATTTTTCCGTTTAATTCACAATAGGCCTACTGTAAAGCTATTACAAATGGAACATTTTTCACAACAATCCGTCTTTTCGCCATTTTCACAGTAAATTCACCCAATTTTTCATTTCAAGGGCACAATAGTGAATGGGAGTCTCTCATTATCATCGTAATGCCCGAAGACATGCTGGTCAATAAGGGGCGCCATGCCTGAGGCAGGGGTAAGGAAATCCAGTTTCCAGGAGGAAAAGCCGACACCGTCTGCAATATCCGGGTCATTATGGTCCTGCCCTCGGATAAACCCTTCCTCTTCACCGCTAAGAGCAACCTGTACTATCACGATTACACGTTCCACGAGCTCTACCGCCGCGAAACACCGCAGGGAGCCTGCTGGTATAACGAAAACCGACCGGATACCCTGTACCCGGTCGGTGAATAAAAGCGTTTCCGGCGGCCTCAGCCCTGGGGCTGAAGCTCTACCTCCATGAAATGGCGCAGCTTCTCACTGCCGTAATAATCATTCTCGCGAATGCGCCCCAGGGCAGTCTGAGTGCGGGCTCCATTCACGAATATCATGGGCAGCAGCCTGGTCATGAACAAATTCTGCGTGGCTGCATCGGCCTCGCCAATGGAGTTCACCTTATCCACAGCCTGCTGCATGCGGATATGAAGCGGTTTGAGTTTTTCAGCTGCGGCATCAGCGGACTGCGTATCCTGGATACTCTCGTAGGTGGTCAGCACATCGTTCATCGCAGCAAGGCAATCATCTATCATCCTTGCAGTCTCCTCCACCGGGCGGGCAAAAGGAGCATCAACAGGCGTCTGAATTGCCTGGAGCATCGGGCTGCAAAGCAGACCCGCGGCAAGTATCAGTGCGGATTTCATCATCATATGTCTATTTAAAAAAGACGCTGCGTTTCCGGACGTGGGAAGCGCAGCGTCGAAAGAGGTTACACCAGAGTCTATTACTTCTCCTCGATGGTGACGTCGTACTCGCGGCCCATGATATTGAGCTTCATGTTGCGGCCGGAAATGGCGGCAGCCACACCCACGGTGGAGAGGGCGGCGGGAGCGCCGAAGTTCTCCTGCTTGGGAGTGGTGGGCGGCTCGGGCTTCTTGCCAGCGTAGTAGTCCTCAAGCTGCTGCGGGAACATGCAGTAGATGACGCAGTTCTCGTCTGTAGCGGGCATACCCTTGGCGGCGAGCTTGTCGCGCAGGTCCTGCATGCCGGGCTTGATGAGGTCGGCGGGGCGGCAGGTGATGGGTTCCTTGCCCATCTTCTTGGCGCACATGGCCTGCAGCTCGGGATCCACGGGGGCGGGAGTGCGGCCATAGTAGCCCAGAGCCACGTCGGCGCACTGCGGGGTGATGTTCTTCCAACGGCCGAACTTCACGTTCATCATAGCCTGCACACCCACAATCTGAGAGGTGGGGGTTACCAGCGGAATCCAACCCAGAGCCTCGCGCACCACGGGAATTTCGGCGAACACTTCCTCGAACTTGTCGGTCATGTTCATTTCCTTGAGCTGGCTGCGGAAGTTGGAAAGCATGCCGCCGGGTACCTGGTAGCGCAGCGTGTCGCTGTTCACGATTTCGTTGGCGTGGCTGGTGAAGCGGGAAAGGCTGTCGTACACCGGCTGCAGCATGGCGGAGATGTCGGAGAGCTTCTTCTTGAAGTCAGCCTCGTCCTCCAGCTTGGGAGCGCGCTCGTAGCCGTTCATGAGGGCGAGCATGCGCATGCAGTCCGGCTGGCCGGTACCGTTGGCGAAGGGAGCAATGGACACGTCCACGGCGTCTGCACCGGCGTTGATGCCGGCCACGTAGGTGGCAGCACCCAGACCGGCGGTCTCGTGGGTGTGAATCCACACGGGCAGGTTACAGGCCTTCTTGATGGCTTCGGTCAGGGCTGCGGTCTCAGCCGGGGGAATCAGACCAGCCATATCCTTGATGACGATGGCATCTGCGCCCATGTCGGCGATTTCCTTGGCCAGGTTGGCGAAGTACTCGAGGTTGTGCACCGGGGAAGTGGTGTAGCAGATAGTGCCGTGTGCCTGGGCACCGGCTTCCTTGGCAGCCTTGATGGAGGTGCGCATGTTCTGCGGGTCGTTCAGGCAGTCGAAGATACGGAAGATGTTCATGCCGTGCTTGGCACTCAGCTTCACGAAGGCTTCCACCACGTCATCAGCGTAGTGAGTGTAGCCCACCAGGTTCTGACCGCGCAGCAGCATCATGTGCGGGGTCTTAGGAGCCAGCTTCTTAAGGGTATCCAGACGATCGAACGGGTGCTCGCCGAGGAAGCGGAGACCGGAGTCGATGGAAGCGCCACCCCAGGTTTCCAGAGCGGAGAAGCCCATGGTGTCCAGGATAGGGGCGATTTCGAGCATCTGCTCGGTGGACATGCGGGTGGCTGCCAGAGACTGGTGGCCGTCGCGCAGTACGGTGCAGTTGAATGTTGCGGGTTTCATATCTTAAAAAATGGGTAAAAACGCGTGATTCTACGCGGCTATCGTACCACAAAAACAGCTTTCGCGTCAAGCAACTAATGCAGAAGCGCAGAAAATTATCGCAAAGGCTTGCTTTTTCACCCCACACGGAACCATTTATGCACCGCACAGAGAAGATTATTCTTGGCTATTGTAGCGAAAGGTGATAGTATGACGGCATGGTCAGAATCTTAGCAGCAACCGATTTTTCAGAAGAAGGGCAGGCTGTGCTGGACTTTGCCGCCGAAATGGTGTGCAAGACCGGCGGCAAGATGTACCTGCTGCACGCAGTGGAGCCCTGCATCATAGATGCAGCAGGGAGTCTTTCCGGCGGTAGCAGCATGGGTGCGGGAGATATACCCGGCAACCTGCCCAATGTAGATTACCAGCGCATGGATGCCAGCCAGGCGGTACTTGCCATTGCAGATGCCCGCGCCAAACAGCTGGGCGAACACATCAGCAAGAAATGGGGCATCCCGGTTTACGCCAAGGCAGAAGAAAGTGATGACATTGTGGACTGTGTACACCAGTTCTGCAACCGCCACAACATCACCCAGCTGGTAATCGGCAACCGCCATCATTCCCTGCTCACCTCCATTCTGCTGGGCAACACCGCAGAAAAGCTGGTACGTGCCGCCAGTATTCCGGTCACAGTAGTACCCTGCGGCCCCAACTCCAAGCACTGATGGTCATCCTCTTTCTGGGAGACGTAGTGGGCGAACCAGGACGCTGCGCCCTGTATAAAGCTCTGCCTGAACTCCGGGCCGAGTACGGGGTGGATGCAGTCATCGTCAACGGAGAAAACGCAGCAGGCGGCAAAGGCATCATCCCACGCCTGGCGCGGGAGTTCCAGGAAAACGGGGTGGACGTCATCACCCTGGGAGACCACGTATGGGATCAATCTGACCTGATTCCCTGGCTTCCGGAAGCACCCACCGTCCTGCGCCCCTTCAACCTGCAGCCCGGAACCCCCGGCTTCGGCAGCTGCATCATTGACACCCCGGCAGGAAAACTGGGTGTGCTGTGTCTGCAGGGGCGCACCTTCATGCGCCCCGGGGCAGAAAACCCGTTCACACAAGGGTACGACGAAGCACAACGGCTCCGCGAAGCCGGAGCACAGGCCATACTGGTGGATTTCCACGGAGAAACCACCAGCGAGAAAATAGCCATGGGATACCGCATGGATGGTGTTGCAAGCGCCGTAGTCGGCACGCACACACACGTGCAGACAGCAGATGACCGCATCTTACCGGGCGGCACGGCTTACCTGACCGATGCCGGCATGTGCGGCAGTCTGAATGGCGTTATCGGACGCGACGCAGACTGCGTACTCATGGGGCTTATCACCAACCTGCCCAACCGTTTCCCGATAGCCGGCTTCCCAGCCATGGTGAACGGCGTCATTGTAGAGATAGACACGCAGAGCGGCAGAGCAACCCGGATGGAACGCATTACCCGCATATACGACGAAAAATGATGGATGTGGAACGATTTGGCGGCATAGCCCGCCTGTATGGAACAGCCCCGGCAGAACGGCTCAGCAAGGCACGTGTGGCAGTAGTCGGTATCGGGGGAGTAGGCTCATGGGCAGCCGAAGCCCTTGCCCGCAGTGGAGTAGGCACCATCATCCTGCTGGACATGGATGACCTCTGCATCACCAACACCAACCGCCAGATACACGCGCTGGACGGCAACTACGGCAGAACCAAGGTAGAAGCCATGGGAGAGCGGCTGCGCGCCATCAATCCCGCCATTCAGGTAGAAGAAGTCATGGCCTTTTACACCGTTTCCAGACCGGAACGACTCTTCGATACCCAGCCGGATGTGGTCATCGATGCCATTGACAGCATGCGACCGAAAGCTCATCTCATAGCCGAGTGTTACAAGCGCAACGTGCCGCTCGTCACATGCGGCGGCGCAGGCGGCCGCATAGATGCCAGCTGCATTGCCGTGGCAGACCTTGCCCGCAGCGGAGGGGACAACATGCTCTCCCAGCTGCGCAAAACCCTGCGCAAAGAATACGGACTTCCCCTGCAGGACAAATGCCCGGAAACCGGCATCCGTTGCGTCTACTCCCCCGAACGCCCGCGTTTCCCGAAGTGCGACGGCACCGTAAGCTGCGAACGCGAGGCACACCAGAAAGGCGGCATCGGCTGCGCCAGCGGCTTTGGTTCTGCCACCCACATTACCGGCACCTTCGGCTTCATGATGGCCGGAGAAACCCTTAACCTCTTAACTCAAAATCCCGCATGAAATTCAACGACCGCACCGCACGCGCTAACAAACACACAGCCAAGACAGAAGCCAGATTTGAGAAAAAACCAGCCGCCACCATTGTGGTGAAGCCACGGCCGGAAGGAGACTTGCAGGACATTCTGGCAGATCAGCCGCAAGGATTGTACCTGGTGCTCGACTGCGTGCAGGACCCGCACAATCTGGGTGCCATTCTGCGCACTGCAGATGGCGCCGGGGTGGCTGCCGTCATTGCACCGAAAGACAAATCCGTGGGGATTACAGAAACCGTGCTCCGTGTCTCTGTTGGTGCAGCAGAAAATGTACCTTTCGTTCAGGTGACTAACCTGGCACGCACCATGAAACAAATGAAAGATGCCGGCATCTGGTTTGTGGGCACGTCTGACCACGGTGACCGCTCGCTCTACGATATAGATTTCAAGGGCGGCATTGCCCTGGTCATGGGTGCAGAAGGCGACGGCATGCGCCGGCTTACTGAAGAGAACTGCGATTTCCTGGTACGCATTCCCATGGCTGGCAAAGTGCCGTGTCTGAACGTATCTGTGGCCACAGGCGTCTGCCTGTACGAAGCAGTCCGCCAGCGCAATCTGTAATTCCCCCATGGGCTGCATCATCGACATAGAGCCGCCGCCCGGCGCACTTGTCCGTTTCATCTCCGACCTGCACCTGGGGCACGAGCGCTGCGAAGCACCCGCAGTCAGCGAGCTTGCCCCATTGTTGCGCGGCATCAGCATTCTGGTTGTAGTGGGTGACCTGGCAGAAACCCGCAAATGCGACTGGCAGGAGCGCGGCATGGCAGCGCGGGAAGAACTGAGACGCCTCTGCCGGGACGCAGGCGTGCAACTGGTCGAAATATCCGGCAACCATGACCCGGACACCCCCGCCCTGCTCGCCAGATTCTGGGGCGGCAGAGTCATTGCCATGCATGGGCACGCGCTCTACAAGGAAGTAGCCCCCTGGAGCTGGGAATACCTCCGCAACAAACAAGCCTGCAGGGAACTCATCTCCCGCTACGCGGATGCAGACACCCACCTGGAAAGCAGACTGGAGCTTTCACGCGCCATGTGCCAGCTCACTCCGCCCATTCTGCGACGCGAAGGCATACGGAATCCGCTGCTGCGGGGATTCATGCACTGCTTCTGGCCGCCGCAGCGCCCGCTGGGCATTGTGTGGAGCTGGTTAACCTGCGCGCGACGTTGCGAATACTTCGCCCGGCGCTTTTTCCCGGCTGCAGAGATTGTCATCTTCGGGCATCTGCACCGTTTCGGCAACTGGCAGTTCGGCCCCCGCCGGATTCTCAATACTGGCGCCTGGTTCAAGCATGCCACGCCGTACGTGATTGATATAAAGGATGCTCAGCTCCTCAGCTATAAAAAAGCAACCGAATTCGGCATACCCATGCCAAACTGACTCATTTTTTTGAAAGAAACGTATTTATTGCTTGCGTTGAGGATTTTAGGATGATATATTCCACCCGTTACTTCAACCTCTTGCACGTTATGAACAAAACTCAACTTATCGACGCTATCCAGAAGGAACTGGGTCCGGACGCCACCAAGAAATGCGCAGCCGATGCTCTGAACGCTACGCTTGCCGCCATCTCCAAGGCCGTGGCAACCGAGAAGGTGCAGCTTGTCGGCTTCGGCACTTTCGAGACCAAGACCCGCCCTGCCCGTACTGGTCGCAATCCCCGCACCGGCGAGACCATGACCATCCCCGCCAGCACGGTGGTAAGCTTCAAGGCTTCCTCCGCTCTGAAGGGCTAAGTCAGCCGCACAGGATTTACAAAAAACCCGGTTCTTCAACGAACCGGGTTTTTATGTTCCGGGAACTTCTGATAAGCCTCCTATCCTCAAAAAAAATCAGCTCAGCAGGCTTGAGGCATCCAGCACATCTTCGCCATATATCAATTCGGCCAGCACTGGCACTCCGGTATATTCCTCCAGCATGCTGCAGTTGGTCACAGCAGCAGTATCCCACTCCTCACTCTGCTGGTTCAGAATAATGCCGCGGCATTCCAGACCACACGCGCGAATGGCCCGCACAGCCGAAATCGCGTGGTTCACCGCCCCCTGCCGGTTACTCACCACCAGGAGTACAGGTAATCCCAGTTTCTCTGCCAGGGCAGCCATGGTTTTTCCCGGGCAAAGAGGCGTCTCCCAGCCACCGCAGCCTTCTACCAGCAGCAATTCATATTCACCGGCAAGCGAATGGCAATGCCCGGCCAATGCATCCAGAGACACCTCGCGATGCTCGAATTCAGCCCCCACGCGTGGGTCTGCCATGGTACGAAGATAAAGAGGATTAATGGAATCCAGAGGTAAATTCGGTCTTCCCACAGCCTCTCGCATAGCGCGGAGTTCCTTGCGGTCACCACAGGAAACCGGCTTGCAGCCCATGGCAGTAACACCCTTCTGCATCACATCCCGCAGCAAGGCGCAGATGACATGCGTCTTGCCCACCGATACATCAGTTCCCGCTACAAAATAAGCATTCATGGCAGCATTTACTCCGGCATCGACAAGCGGATATCATCAATATTCCACTCCGGGCTGGCATCTCGCACCAGCAGGTGATTCACCATCAACCACACCACCACCGCAGCAGCCAGGCATATAAGCTTGGCCTGCCAGTTAGTGGCCAGCAACTTCTGAAATCTGGTCCTCGTTCGCATGAGAATTAAGAAGATAGGTTAAGCGTTCAGACAATAAATCCAGGTTGATATCCCGCTGCACCATATTACCTACAGCAAGGGAAACTGACCCCGTTTCTTCAGACACAATGATAACCACAGCATCAGAAGCCTCTGCAAGACCAATACCGGCGCGGTGGCGGAGCCCCATACTACGGTCTTTCAGCTCTCGGTTGGAGACAGGCAGAATAGCCGCGGCTGCCACAATTCGTTCATTGTTCACAATCACCGCGCCATCGTGCAGCAGCGTTTTGGGCATGAAGATTGTACCAATCAATTCGCGGGTGTACTGAGCATCCAGCAACGTACCGGATTTGGCATACTCCTGCAATTTGTTGGAACGGCAGATGGCAATAAGCGCCCCGTAACGTTTGGATACCAGGTATGCAACAGACTCACGCACCAGAGTCACAAAATCTTCATTTTCCTGCCGCGTACCAATCAATCGGGAAATAATTCTGTTCGAACCCAGGCGCGCCAGTGCTGTGCGCAATTCCGGCTGAAAGAGAATGACCAGAATCGTACCCGGACCGATAATCAGACCGGCAAGCTGTTTGAGCACCACGGCGTGTGTGATTTCCAGAAGAATATACCCGAGAATCACTGTTGCAATGAGACCGGCAAGAATAGCCGCCGCGCGGGAATCTTTCACCGCACGGTACAGCTGGTAGAACAAGGCCCAGAGAACCAGAATCTCAAATATGGCTCTGAGGATTTCAAGCAAGGTCATGCACGTATATTACTATGCTTACACAGCCATGGCAAGCTGAAACAACACTACTGACAACGCCGCATGCAACTCACGGCGCAAAAAATGTAGAGAAATATCATTTTCCTGTTTGCAAGAATCACCAGATATGCTAGTATAGTGGTCGTTGCAATGAAAACTATTGATCGCTACATTCTCAAGCAACTCATCTCGGTAACATTTCTGGGTGTGCTCTCTCTCACCATGCTTCTTTTGCTGGGGCAGCTGTTCAAGCAGCTCCACGAGCTGCTGGTAGAAAGCGGCGCTCCGCCCAGCATTGTGTTTGACTTCATGCTGCAGGTGATTCCGTTCTCCCTCACATTCTCTGTACCGTGGGGGTTCCTCACTGCCGTGCTGCTGGTATACGGACGCCTTGCTGCCGATAATGAGCTCACCTCCATGCGCATGGCTGGGTTGAGCCTCTGGCGCCTGAGTGCTCCGGCCATCGGCATGGGGCTGGTGCTTTCCGGTTTGTGCTACTACATCAACATCGAAATAGCGCCCCGCGGTAAAAACGCCATGAGTGACCTGGTCATGAAAGCAGCCATGGACAACCCGCGCAACCTGCTCAAATCCAGCAGCAGCATGACCAAGCTGGACAAAGTGCAGCTTTACATTGAACAGCGAGACGGCGATGTCCTGAAAGGGCTGCATGTTTACCCGCTTGCCAAAGGTGCTACCATGGGCTCCGATTTCGACGCCATTCATGCCGAAAGCGCAGAAATCGGCGAATTCGACCTGAAGACACGTCTCCTGACGCTCACCCTTAAGAATGCCCGTATCGAGCGCTCAGATGGTGGTCTCACCGATATGCCGGCCATTGGTGTCATGCCCCTGCGTGTGCACATTCCGCTCAAAAACCAGCGCAAGCTCAAACCGAACCGGTATACCAACGCAGAAATCAGCTACGTGCTGAGCCATTCTGCCATTACCCTGCAGCTCGACATGCAGAAGCTGGGCGTATTCGAAGACAACGCATCCGTGAAACCGGCATTCCCCTGTGCCAAGCAGCTGTGGGCAGAAGTTCGCAAAGATGCCAGCTATTACAACGGCGGGCTGCGCAACAAGAAGTCAAAGCTTGCGTTTGAGACAGAAGGTGTGCAGCGCGCCTCCTTCGCCTGCGCCTGTCTGGTATTCTCTCTCATTGGCGTTCCGCTGGCTATCACCGCGCGCCGCAAGGATACCTCTACTGGCTTTGCCATCGGCATTCTTGTGGCGGCCGTCTATTTCATGGCTCTGGTATTCTGCGAATTATCGCGTAAATCCAGCGGCATCACACCTTACATTGTGCTCTGGCTGCCCAATATCATC
>JAEIGA010007529.1_pt1 | contig 16520 bp, 11 predicted proteins | sample 9270691 | NCBI WGS metagenome assembly JAEIGA01 (sample SAMN17057246, study PRJNA624740) | gut metagenome | biome: biome; isolation source: fecal sample | host: Bos grunniens | place: China: Xizang | collected 2019
GCCGCCTTCAAGGCCGCGTGCGACAATAAGCAGGTGGCCGTGCTCGTCCCCACCACCGTGCTGGCCTATCAGCACTGGCGTACCTTCTCAGAGCGTCTCAAGAATCTTCCTTGCCGCGTAGAGTACCTGAGCCGTGCCCGCTCAGCTGCCGACACCAAGAAGGTGCTCGAGGGCCTCAAGAACGGCGAGGTCAACATCGTCGTGGGTACTCACAAGCTCATTGGTAAGAGCGTACAGTTCAAGGACCTCGGCCTGCTCATCATCGACGAAGAGCAGAAGTTTGGCGTCTCGGTGAAGGAGAAGCTGCGCCAGCTGAAGGTGTCGGTAGACACACTCACGCTCACCGCCACCCCCATCCCGCGTACCTTGCAGTTCTCACTCATGGGTGCCCGCGACTTGAGTGTGATACAGACTCCCCCCCCCAACCGCTACCCCATACAGACCGAGGTGCACACCTTCAATGAGGAGATCATCCGCGAAGCTGTCAACTTCGAGCTCAGCCGTAACGGACAGCTCTTCTTCATCAACAACCGCATACAGAACCTTCCCGAGCTAGCTGCCCTCATCACGCGCTGTGTACCCGATGCCCGCATCTGCATCGGTCACGGACAGATGCCACCCGAAGAGTTGGAGAAGGTTATTATGAGCTTTGTCAATCACGACTACGACGTGCTCATTGCCACCTCTATCGTGGAGAATGGCATCGACATCCCCAATGCCAACACCATCATCATCAATCAGGCCCACAACTTTGGTCTCAGTGACCTGCACCAGATGCGTGGCCGCGTGGGACGTGGCAACAAGAAGGCCTTCTGCTACCTCCTTTCACCGCCCCTCTCTGTGCTCACTCCCGAGGCTCGACGTCGCCTGCAAGCCATCGAGAACTTCACCGATTTGGGTAGTGGCATCCACATCGCCATGCAGGACCTCGACATCCGCGGTGCGGGCAACCTCCTCGGTGCCGAGCAGAGTGGCTTCATTGCCGACCTTGGCTATGAGACCTATCAGAAGATTTTGGGCGAGGCCGTACATGAGCTCAAGACCAATGAGTTTGCCGACCTCATCATGGGCGACACGGGCGCCGATGGCAAGATTAGCGGTGAAGGCTTCGTCGAGGAGTGTGCCTTGGAGAGCGACCTCGAGCTGCTCTTCCCCGACGAGTACATCCCCACCAGCAGTGAGCGCATGCTCATCTATCGCGAGCTCGACAACTTGGAGAAGGACGAAGAGCTCAGCAAGTTCCGTACCCGCCTCACCGACCGCTTTGGTCCCATCCCCCCCACTGGTGAGGAGCTACTGCGCGTCGTTCCCCTGCGTCGTCTGGGCAAGCAGCTCGGTATAGAGAAGATTCTCCTCAAGGGTGGCCAGATGGCACTCTACTTCGTGAGCAACCTCGAGAGCCCCTACTATGATAGTGCAGCCTTTGGCCGTGTGATGAACTACACCGCCATGTCTCCTTACGAGTGCCGCTTCCGCGAACTCTCTGGCAAGCGTAGCCTGCTCATCAAAGGGATCAAGACAGTAGAAGAAGCCTTGGGCGTGCTGTCGATGATGATGCACTATTGAGAATACACAAATGTCTTTATCAAAGACTCCCTAGTAAAAAAAACAATGCGAGAGGGCACTGTGTGTCCTCTCGCGCTATCTATTGATGCCCTTTCTTTTTAGAACTTATTGCAACGCTCAAAGAAGTTGATGGCTTCGAGCTCCTTGCGGCAAGCCTCTTCCTCTGCATCTGTCATGTTCTGGAACGGAGTACGGTTGGGGCCAAGATCTAGACCGATGAGCTTCATGATGCGCTTTCCACACACGATGTTGCCGCGATAGTGGCAGATGACGTTGATGACCTCCTGCGCAAAGTTTTGCAGCTCTCGTGCCTTCTCCAAGTCACCTGCGTTCCATGCGTCGATGATGCCCACGAGATTGCATCCGTTATAGTTTGTAGTGCCACCGATGCCACCCTGTGCGCCACCCATGGCGAGTGAGGGAAGGATGGTTTCATCCTGTCCGTGCAGCATATCGAACTTACCGTTCTTGTAGAGGCGACATTGGTTATACTCGTAGATGCTCTCGTAGGTGTACTTGATGCCCGCAAAGTTGGGGATGCGTCCGTCCACCGCCTTGAGGAACTCCACCATAGAGAAGTAGGCCCCATTGAATGCAGGGATGTGGTAGTAGTAGAAGGGCAGCTCAGGAGCGGCAGCAGCAATCTCCTCGCAGTACTTCACCAGTTCCTCTATGCGACCAATCTTAGGGAAGGGAGGTGCCATGACACCAATACCGAAAGCTCCTATCTTCTGTGCGTGAGCAGCCATGCGGCATGAGCTCTTCACGCAGGTGCTACCTACGTGTACGATCACCTTGAAGTCCTTCGGTGATGCCTTCATCCACACCTCGGCAAGCGCTATGCGCTCCTCCTCAGTGAGCATATATCCCTCACCCGACGAGCCGTTGATGAACACGCCCTTGAGTCCATTCTTCTGCAACATCTCCGCGTAGGCAGGGATGGGTTCATAGTTCACCTCACCATCCTCGTAGAATGGTGTGAAGGGAGCATTGATAAGTCCGATAATCTTTTCCATCGTTTTCTATTTTATGAGTTATGAGTTGTGCATACGCAAACATACGCTGCAAATGTAGCAACAATTCACCACACTTGCAAGAGTATAGTGGAAAAAGCTCACTCGCCCTTCCCTCGAAGGATATCCTCGAGGCGAAACATCTCGTCGCGGTACTGGGCAGCCTCGGTAAAGTTGAGCTGCTTGGCAGCCTCCTGCATCAGCTTGCGGGTGCGGGCGATGCTCTTCTCCAATTGGCTACGCGACATGTACTCCACGATGGGATCTGCAGCGACGGTACTGAATTCTGAATTCTGAATTTTGAATTCTGAATTGCCTGCCGGATGTCTTTGGGCGGACTCTGTAGCCCCCTCTCCTTGCGAGAGGGTTGGGGTGAGGCCACTCTTGATCTCTTTCTTTATCTGCTGGGGTGTGATGCCATGAGCCTCGTTGTAGGCGAGCTGCTTCTCGCGTCGACGGTTGGTCTCATTGATGGTCTTGGCCATGCTGTCGGTGATGTGGTCGGCATACATGATGACACGTCCGTTGACGTTGCGGGCTGCACGGCCCGCTGTCTGTGTGAGTGAGCGATGGTCGCGGAGGAAGCCCTGCTTGTCGGCATCGAGGATAGCCACGAGCGACACCTCGGGTAGGTCGAGTCCCTCGCGGAGGAGGTTGACCCCGACGAGCACGTCATGCTCGCCTCGACGCAGAGCATTCATGATCTCGACACGCTCCATGGTGTCGACATCGCTATGGATATAGGTGCATCGCACTTGATGACCCAGCAGATACTCGGTGAGTTCCTCAGCCATGCGCTTGGTGAGGGTGACCACAAGAGTGCGTTCGTCGCGCTCGGCACGCACGATGATCTCCTCCATGAGATCGTCCATCTGATTGAGGCTGGGGCGCACATCGATGATGGGGTCGAGCAGGCCTGTGGGGCGGATGAGCTGTTCGGCCACGACACCCTCGCTCTGGATGAGCTCGTAGTCGGCAGGGGTGGCGCTTACGTAGATGACCTGATGGGTCATCTCCTCGAACTCCTCGAATCGTAGGGGACGGTTGTCCATGGCTGCGGGGAGACGGAAGCCATACTCCACGAGGTTGAGTTTGCGGGCACGGTCGCCACCATACATGGCACGTATCTGGGGAACGCTGACATGGCTCTCATCGATGACCATGAGGTAGTCTTTGGGGAAGAAATCGAGCAGACAGTAGGGACGTGTGCCAGGCTCTCGTCCGTCAAAGTAGCGTGAGTAGTTCTCGATGCCCGAGCAGTGTCCCAGCTCGCGCATCATCTCCATGTCGTAGGTGACGCGTTCGTGGAGTCTCTTGGCCTCGAGGGGCTTGCCTACCTCGCGGAAGTAGTCGACCCGCTGTGCGAGGTCGTCCTCTATCTTGTATATGGCCTGCAGGGTGCTATCCTTGCTGGTCATGAAGAGGTTGGCGGGGTATATCTTGTAGCCGTCGTAGGTATTCATGCGCATGCCGCTCACGGGGTCAATCTCCTCGATGGCGTCGATCTCATCGTCCCAGAACTGTATGCGTAGCATGTCGTCGGCATAAGCGAGGTAGATGTCCACGGTGTCGCCCTTGACACGGAAGTTGCCACGCCCTGGGTCGAGGTCGTTGCGCACGTAGAGGCTGTCGACGAGGCGGCGCAGGAGTACGTTGCGGTCGAGCTTCATGCCCACGCGCACCTCAATCATGCTGTTGTAGAACTCTGCCGGATTGCCCATGCCATAGATACACGACACAGAGGAGACCACGATGACATCGTTCCTTCCCGAGAGCAGGGCCGAGGTGGCCCGTAGGCGCAGCTTATCTATCTCGTCGTTGATGGCGAGGTCCTTCTCGATGTAGGTGTCTGTAGAGGGGATGTAGGCCTCGGGCTGGTAGTAGTCGTAGTAGGAGACGTAATACTCCACGGCATTGTGGGGGAAGAAGCTCTTCATCTCGCTATAGAGCTGTGCGGCCAAGGTCTTGTTATGGCTGAGGATGAGTGTGGGGCGTCCCACATTCTTGATGATGTTGGCTATGGTGAAGGTCTTGCCCGAGCCAGTGACACCGAGCAGTGTCTGTGCGGGCACACCGCGGAGCACCCCCTCGGTGAGCTGTGCTATCGCTTCGGGCTGATCACCCATGGGCTGATAGTCGGAGATGAGATTAAAGTCCATACGTACACCTATTATTTATACGCAAAATTAGTATATTTTCTCGGAAAAAGAAGATTGTTTCGATAAAAACCTTACCTTTGTGGCCAACAACCGAAACATAAGACAGACAATCATGGCATCAAGCAACAATCATTTGGTAATCATGGCTGGCGGCATAGGTAGCCGCTTCTGGCCGATGAGCACACAGGAGCGTCCCAAGCAGTTTATCGACGTGATGGGCTGCGGACGTACGTTGATACAGCTCACCGTGGACCGATTCGAGGGTCTGTGCCCCAAGGAGAACATCTGGGTGGTGACCTCGGAGCGATATGCCGCGACGGTGCGCGAGCAGCTGCCCGAGATACCCGAGGAGAACATCCTCAAGGAACCTTGCCGCCGCAACACGGCTCCGTGCATAGCCTACGTGAGCTGGAAGATCAAGGCACGCAACCCCAAGGCCAACGTGGTGGTGACCCCCAGCGACCATGTAGTGATGAATGTCAAGGAGTTTCAGCGCGTCATCGGCTCGGCACTGGACTACACGCAGCACTCCGATGCCATCCTCACCTTGGGCATGAAGCCTACACGCCCCGAGACGGGCTACGGATACATCGAGGCCGACCTGAGCAGCGCCTCGGCATCAAACAAGGAAATCTTCCGTGTGGACTCCTTCAAGGAGAAGCCCGACTCGGAGACGGCACAGCGATACATCCGCCAGAACAACTACTTCTGGAACGCGGGCATCTTCATCTGGAACGTGCGCACCATCGTCAATGCCTTCCGCATCTACCAACCCGAGATTGCCGAGATCTTCACCGCACTGATGCCTCACTTCTACACCGACAGTGAGCAACAGGAGATAGACGCCCACTTCCCCGAGTGCCCCAACATCTCGGTGGACTATGCCATCCTGGAGCACTCCGACGAGATCTACGTCTTCCCTGCCGACTTTGGCTGGAGCGACCTCGGCACATGGGGCTCGCTGCACGTGCAGATGAACAAGGACCTCGCGGGCAACGTGGCCATAGGTCCCGACATCACGCTCTACGAGAGCCGCGGATGTGTGGTACACACCATGCAGGAGAAGAAGGTGGTCATCATCGGCCTTGAGGGATGCATCGTGGCAGAGAACGACGACCATCTGCTCATATGCAAGCTCGAGGACGAGCAGCGCATCAAGGAGTTCTCGGATAAGAATTAGGAGTTAAGGGGAGTTAGAGGGAGATAAATGGAGTTAAAAGCCAAATGTCCTTTCGCGCGTAAAAACATTTGGCCTTTATCTCCCCAAGGAGCGAAGCGACTATCTCCATTTAACTCCATTTAACTCCTAAAATACAATTCCCCCTCCCAGCACAAAGCTGCACAAATGAAGGAGATTTCCCCACGGATGGGGAAATTTCCTTTTTATCTTTAGGAGATTTCATTCGTCGGGGTAAATATATCCTCGTACCTTTGCACCAAGAAAAAGAAAGAGATGTTGATCGTATTACTAACGAACTAAAATGACGAACGTATGAAACAGATGAGAATTGCCATGATGATGATAGCCTTGGCAGCTATCAGTGCAGAGAGCCTCGCAGCGATGAGCCTGAGCGAGATACGTCACGAAGCACGCTTCCTGAGCGACCGCATGGGTCACGAACTGGGCCTCTCGAACCGTCAGTATGAGGATGTGTATGAGATAAACTTCGACTTCCTCTATCATGTGAACGAGGTGATTGACGATGTGGTATACGGATACGACGATGCGGTGGACTACTACTACTACCTACTCGACGTGCGCAACGAAGACCTCATGTATGTGCTCCGCAACCGCCAGTACCGCAAGTTTGTCCGCCGCGACTACTTCTACCGTCCCCTCTACATGGTGGGCCACTCATGGGGTATGCGCATCTGGAAGCGCTATGCCGACCGCAACTACTTCTACTTCGGTGCGCCCATGTGCTACCACTCCTATAGCGGAGCCCACTACCGCATCCACTTTGCTCACAGCTACTATGCCAGCATGTATCATCACGTGCTCTTCGACGGAGGCTTCCGTCTCTGGGGTGTGGGCCACGACCACCGCCACCACGACGGCTGGCGCAGCGCAGGGCGAGACAAGTATGCCGCTGCAGGAAGCCGTCCCTGGCACAATGCGAACAACTATGAGCAGAGCCGCCGCGACCTCAGTGCTGGCTTCGTGAGCATCCCCTCACGCGACGAGGGCAGCCGTGTGGTGAGAGCCGACTCGGAGCAGAGCCGCCGCTCGGCCATGTCCTCAGGAGCAGCATCGCGCAGCAGCGCTTCGGCTAGTGCATCAAGCTCGCGCAGCAATAGCAGTGCGTCAGGTTCGCGTAGCAGCAGCGCATCGGCAAGCAGTTCACGCAGCAGTGCATCGTCCAGCGCATCGAGCTCACGTAGCAGCGCAAGTAGCTCACGCAGCAGCTCGGCATCAAGCGCACGTAGCAGTGCGGCATCGTCCAGTGCTTCAAGCTCACGCAGCAGTAGCGCCAGCAGCTCGCGTAGCAGCGCATCGAGTTCGCGCAGCAGTGCAGCCTCATCGGGCAAGAGTGCAGGCAGCTCGGCATCGCGTTCGTCCAGCTCATCGAGCCGCAGCAGCAGTTCATCGAGCCGTAGCAGCAGCGGTAATGCTTCGCGCAGTGGCTCTAGATAAAGAGAGTAACACTTGTCCACAGACAAGACAGAGGGTGCGTCGTCATGACGCACCCTCTTCTTTCTTCTACAGAGTGAAAGTCTATTACTCCACAGGACCCATGGGGATTACCTTGACCTGTGCCACTCTGAGGATGGGGAGGAACTTGCCTACGTCGCCGCCACGATTGCTGGGATTCATGACAGACTCTATCTCGACATCAGCCTCGGTGAAGTCATTGACCTTGACGCCCTCCAGGGTGATCACTGAGCACTCGCTCACGCTGGTCTCAAACTTGGAGGCAAGGTCCATGGTGCCACCCCACATGGGACACAGCCGTGCAGATACCTTTGAGGGGAGTGTCTCCTCGGCCTCGGTATTGGGGGCCAGTGTGATCTCAATCTTGTAGTTGTAGTTGCGCATCATCCGCTTGGGCAGGGCGAGCTCGATGAAGGGGTTCTTCTTCGCAGCTGCGGTGTACTTCCAGTAGCCATTGCCTGGCACGCCCCATGAGGCATCACACTCCACATAGGTGGCCTCGGTGCTGCTGGGCTCGTCAAGCACGGCGGTCTGGAGGTCGGCCACAAACTCTGTCGCATAGATGTCAAGCAGATACTGGAGGAACTCCTCGCCTACCGTATCGAGCAGATAGAGCTTGCCCTCGACACACTCATGCACCGTGGTGCACTGCGCCTTGAGTGCCTCGTGGCGCTCGGGAGTGAGGTAGTCGTTCCAGTGGGCAGCAAAGATATCATCATTACTATAACATTCGAAATAGGGGTACTGCTCATCGAACTCATGCCATGCACTGGAGCTGGGGTACACATAACCCTTCTCGGCCACGTAGTCGGGGAGGATGGATGCGCCGTAGACGCTCATCGAGGGGTAGCCCACGGCGACGCTCTTCACGGCACTGTAGAAGTACTGCTCCTCGTAGAGGTCGCCAATGGCGGAACGATACACGAATGAGCGGAAATAGTAGGTGGTGGCATACTCGAGGTCAGCGAGCACACCCTCATCGTTATAAAAATAATCCCTATCACGCACCGACTCGCCCAAACGGAAGGATACGCGGTGCGATGAGAGCTCATTGACATCGGTCAACGGAGATTTAAGCTCCACCAGTGTGCCATTCTCCACCGTCACGTCGGGCGAGGTGGAGTACAGGATACCCCAATCTTGGCCATAGATGGCGCCTTCTGCGTTGACATAACTGTCATTGAAACCGAAGTCCGCGGTAATGTCGAAATTGATTTCATTGCCCTCCATCACGAGGTCGAGCTGGCTGATCTGGGTGTAGTCATCGTCGGACACGACGGCCAGTCCGGTGAACGAGAAGTCGCGGAGTGCACCGACGTGATACTCCTTCACCGTGCCATCGGTCATGTGGACACGCATCACCTTCTCTGTCTGCGCCGAGGCGCCGAGGGTCATGAGCGCGCAGAGCGCTGTATAGAAAATACGTTTCATAGTCTGCAGTAATGTGTTATTTGTATTCGGGTAATAGATGTGTGGGGCAAAGCTCGAGGAAGTCGATCATAAACTGGGAATAGCCATCGTCCTCCGCATTGGCATTCTTGAGACGCAGGTAGTGGTCGCTCTTGCCATCGGTGGTGAAGGTGGTGATGATGCGACGAAGACATAACTCGTTTTCGCGTTGCGATGCTCCACTCCACGGAATATAAATATAAGGTAACCCTTTTCTATATCCCTGATTGAACAGCAATAAGTCGTTTTCTGCAATAGCTTCTTCATCGTTTTGTAATTCCTTATCACTTTCCCAACCAATAGTTGGAGATACCTTCCTAAAATCAAGTGTGTCAATGAACTCTCCGTCAAGGTATGCACAAGCTACACCTCTTAGAGAGCTTGCGGAATGGCCGATATTCAGTTCGTATGTACCAGCTGGTACCGGAGGCAACTTGATAGTAACATCGAAAAGATCTATCAACATCATCTCATCAGTCTGTGCATTGTGCCAATTCTTGTTAAACATATAATACATTCGAGTACTTTCGCTATTGACCCGCACATTCTTCAATGCTCCTGCAGGGAGAAAGACTTCTTCATCAACCGACAGAGCGTGACTAAAAGGAGTGCTGCAACGAAGACCATTGTTCATCAGTTCTGGCGAAATAGTCGAATTGTTCACGATGATCTGCTCGTCGAGCACCACCTCCTGTGTCTGCTTGTCGTAGGCGATGATGCCGCCGACGTAGTGGTAATAGCCGTTGATGGCCACGCCTTGGAAGCTGGGGTCGAGCACAGCACCCTCGACGAGCACGCCACGGTCATCGGCATGGTCCTGCAAGCCACGGCGATTGATATAGACAATATCAGGCGCACCGGGAAGCAAGGGGGTCGAGCACTTGAGCAACGAGTGAGGCATCATCGTCTCATACCAGTCGGCAATGTCAATCCTACTACGAAAATAGGTATCGGCCACTCTGCCGGCTCGTTCGTTAACAATACCAGCTGCCGTGAGCTCGCTCTGCGTTGCCTTGCGGTCGAGCAGGTGGTAGGCCACGAAGCGGTTGAGCGAATTGCGGCGGTCGGTGGGGTCGGTCACACCAGCGTCTTCGGGGTACATCTCGTCATACACCTTGGCGGCATAGGCCTTGAGGTCGGCAAGGGTGTTGATGCCATAGAGTGCATAGATCTTGTCGGTCTCCACAAAGGCGGTGTAGCCCTTGCGCAGCTTCTGCAGTGCATAGGCCTGTTGCAGACGATAGAAACCCAGAACCATGGCATGCTCAAAGTAGTAGTCATAGTCATAGATGGCGCGCAGCGAGTCACACAGGCCGGTGAGCTGCAGGGCCTCGTTGAAGATTTTGATGTTGGGGTCCTTGGCCATCACCTCGGGGAGGGTCTCCGCGACCACCTCGCCAAAGGAGATGTGGTCGATGTGCTCCACGGGGATGACGTCACTGCTCCAGTAGCCGTTGACATGGAGAAACTCCTGTGCATATAGAGCCGAGGTCGCGCAGGAGAGCGCGAGGGCGAGTAGTATCTTCTTCATCGTTTCAAGAGTTTAAATGATTGTTTGTTACCAATATTCAGGATGTAGGTGCCGGGCGTGAGCGACTCCAGCGAGAGCTTGAGCACACCGTCCTCAGCCACGGGCTCGGCAGCTACGCGACGTCCGTCGAGGCCATAGAGGTTCACCATGTCGGCACTCTCCACACCAGCGACCACCACCTCGGACTGGTCCACATAGACGATGCGGATGACGCGCTCGTCCTCCATCGTGGCAATGCCCGTGGGGTCGTAGGGCTTGAAGTAGATCTTCGTCACCTCTTCGTAGATGTAGCCTGTGACCTTGTCGCCACAGACGATGGAGAGCTCCTTCTCGCCCATCTTCACCTGAGGTTTCTTGCGGAGCGACACCTCATACGTGGTGCCCGACTTGGTCTCGACAACGAGCGTGCTAAACGGGCCACCTGCCCACGCAGCTAACCTGGCGACGAGGGCAAACAAGAGAAAAAGTGTAAATCTTTTCATTGTGTAATGCGTTTATGTTGATACTATTTGATTGAGTCTTCTTAACAACTACAAAGATACAAAAAAATTACGACAAGGCAAAACTTTCGGCATAATCTTTATTTTCAGAAGCGACCTGTCTTCACTGCACTCAGGCGGCTGGGCAGTCAACCCAATCCGTAAGGTCCGAAGTACGAAGTCCGAAGTTATTTTCCGCGCTCCGAGATGGCGCAAAAAGGATGAGGTAAAAAAATCCTTATTTTTGTATTAGATATACGTAGTATATATAATACTTAAATAAGCCTCTTTTTTTATAGTGCTCACTCGCGAAAAAGTCGGCACACAGCGCAGGTAACTTCGGACTTCGTACTTCGGACCTTTACCTCGCGTGGCGCACGCGCATTATGCGCGTATCCCGACGCTCAGCGAGTTAGGAGACCCCCTCTAACTCCCCCTCTATGGGGAGGACTCAGAGTCCGCAGGGGAGCCTGCGCGTGCAAAATCTAGAATAAATATATTAGATTAAATCCGAGTAATCCGAGTAATCCGTGGTTAATAAAGACGTAATTATGTTAGTCTGCGCAGCGCGACGCGTCTTTGTACGGAATCGTGTATCTCTTTGTGCACGTGGCGGTTGCGCAGAGCACTTTGCAGCACTTTGCAGAAGATTGCAGTAAGTCGGGATGCAAAATTTAATTGCAGTACCTTTGCATTGTAAAACATCATCTACGACGCAAAAATACAAATCACCATAAAAACTTGCTTATCCAAACGAATTACACTACCTTCGCAGTCATGAAACATCTACTCACCCTCTGCCTCCTATCGTGCCTGTCGCTCTGCGCCGCAGCACAAGACATAGCCTCGATGCACACCCTGTGGACCCTCGACGACGTGCACCACGGCGAGAGCCCCATGGAGGTGGTCTTCGGTGCCGAGAGCTTCAACTTCTTCGACAACCGCGAGGTGCACAGCCCCTACCAGCGCTCACAGACACTCTTCGGCTCACGACTCGGTGTGGAGCTGGGACTGAGGAGCGATGCCAACACCATCATGGTGGGCGTCACGGGAGTGAAGGACTTCGGCCAATCGGGGCTGGCCCACGAAGACTTCACCTTCTACTACCACTACGCAGAGGGGCGCGTGACGGGCGCCTTCGGGTCGCTGCCCCGCACACTGCTCCGCCGCGAGCTGCCCGACATCTTCGTGAGCGACTCGATACGCTACTACTCCCCCACCCTGCACGGCGTGCTGCTGCAATACACCACCGAGAATGGCTACGCAGAGGTCTACTGCAACTGGCTGGGCAAGCAGGGTGAGCGCGAGCGCGAGGTCTTCGAGATCGTCACCGACGGACGCTTCGGGAGCAAGGGCTACTATGCCGGGTGGTGCGCACAGCTGCTCCACTTCTCGGTGCCGCGCCACGCCATCGGCGAGCAGGTCTACGACAAGATCATGCTGAACCCCCACGTGGGATTCGAGCGGAGCGGCCTGCGCTGGGCCGACGCCATCAGCATCGAGGGCGGACTGATGCTCTCGCTCAACCGCGACCGACGCTACATGGTGTGGCAGGCCCCGATGGGATTTTTGGGCGAGGCGCGAGTGCGCAAGGGACGTGTCGAGCTACACGAGCGGCTCTATGCCGGCAACCCACAGCTGTCCGACTATGAGACCTTCGGCAATGCGCTCCACCGCGGAGACCCCTACTATCGCAGCGACCTCTATAGCCGCACCGACATCCGACTCTACCTGCTCAGCCGCCCCACGGTGCAGTGCTATGCAGGAGCATCATTCCACCTCACCGAGGGCGCACTCGACACGTCGCAGCAGGTGATCCTGAGGGCGACATTCTGAGCACTTGGCGCAGAACAGAACACAAATCATAGACAACAATGAAGAGCAACTACAAAGAAGAGAACAAAGAATTCCTGAGACAGAAAGCCACCGAAGAGGGCATACACACCACCGCACAGGGCGTGCTCTACGAAGTGCTGCAACAGGGCTCGGGGCCGCGAGCTACGATACGCAGCATCGTGTCGGTATACTACAAGGGGATGCTCACGAGTGGCAAGGTGTTTGACGACAACACCCAGCAGGGCTACCCCGACGCCTTCCGCCTGGCCGACCTCATCACGGGGTGGCAGATAGCACTCACACAGATGTGCCCCGGCGACAAGTGGCGCATCTACGTACCTGCCGAGGTGGGCTACGGAGCCACCTACGTGGCAGGCATACCCAAGCACTCGACACTCATCTTCGAGATTGAGCTGGTGGGAGTGTCTTGAATTATTCCACCCTTATCCTCCCCGTCTCGAGCGCCAGCTGCTCATAGCGTTCGCGCAGTCGGGGCATGCGTGAGGCACGTATCGAGAGGCGTATGCGACAATCCATCTGGAAGTCCTGCTCCACCACCGCGGGGCTCTCCTCCTTGACGATGCGCATCACCTCGTTCATCATCGGGTATTCGAAGTAGACATCGAGCGTGAGGTCCACGGTCTTCTCCACCACCTCGGCCACGTCGAGCGCCTCGGCAGCAGCCGCCTTGTAGGCCACGATGAGTCCGCCCGTGCCCAGCTTGATGCCACCGAAGTAGCGCACCACGACGACAAGGATATCCGTGAGCTCGCGACTATTTATCGCCCCCAGGATGGGACGGCCCGCCGTGCCCGAAGGCTCACCATTGTCATTGGCACGGAAGTTGGTGCGCTCATGCCCAAGCATGTAGGCATAGCACACGTGGCGGGCATCGAAGTACCTCTTCTGACACTCGGCCAAGTGCTCCTTGATCTCGTCGAGCGTGGTCACAGGGAATGCCATAGCAATGAACTTGCTACGCTTCTCCGTAAACACACCCTCACATGGGGCCACTATCGTCTTATAGGTATCCAAGGGATTTTTTTTACATTTTCGTGCAAAGATAGTGCAAGGCGAGTGAAATGCCAAATTTATTTGAGCATTACCGAGCCGCAGCCTATCTTCAAGCAGAACACTGATTAAAAATAGTGCAAGGCGAGTGAAAATCCAATAATTATCCGTATATTCGCAAGCGAAAAGATACGCACTATCAAACAAAACCATAAATAAAGATTTACTCAATGAACTGGCAACACACTAAACATGCGCTACTTATGGCAACAACCATTGTGGCAGGAGCACTAAGCTCGTGCACCGACAGCACAGACAAGAAGGCCGACACACCCTTCATCGGCAAACATGAAATCAGTATCGAGGGCGACCGCATGACCCCCGAAGCCCTATGGGCTATGGGACGCATAGGCTCCATGAGCCCCTCACCCGACGGCACGGAGATAGCCTATGGCGTGACCTACTACAGCGTCCCCGAGAACAAGAGCCACCGAGTCATCTACACCATGAACGCCGACGGCACCGATAACCACATGATCACCACATCGGCAGCCAGCGAGGGCGACGTGACATGGATCAAGGGAGGCACCAAGCTGGCCTACCTGAGCACCGAGAGCGGCACCAACCAGCTGTGGGAGATGAACCCCGACGGCACAGGACGACGCCAGCTCACCGACCTCGAGAAGGGCATCGAGGGATACCTCTTCTCACCCGACGAGACAAAGGTGATCCTCGTCATGACCGTCAAGAACGGACCCACCACCGCAGACAAGCACCCCGACCTGCCCCTCACGACGGGACGCGTCATCACCGACCTCATGTACAAGCATTGGGACGAGTGGGTCGACGAGATACCCCACCCCTTCGTGGCCGACTTTGACGGCAAGAGCGTGACCAATGTGCACGACATCCTCGAAGGCGAGCTCTACGAGTCGCCCATGCGCCCCTTCGGAGGCACGGAGCAGCTCGCATGGAGCCCCGACGGCAAGACCATCGCCTACACCTGCCGCAAGAAGCGCGGAGCAGAGTATGCCAAGAGCACCGATAGCGACATATATCTATATGATGTAGAGACAGGAGCCACACAAAACATCTGCAAGCAGCCCACGTCAGCCGACAAGAACATGGGCTACGACACCAACCCGCAGTTCTCGGCCGACGGCACCATGATCGCTTGGCAAAGCATGGAGCGCGACGGATATGAGAGCGACTGGAACCGCCTCTACGTCATGGACCTCGCCACGGGCGAGAAGCGCTTCGTGAGCCGTGCCTTCGACAGCAACGTGGACGAGTACGTGTGGCGCCCCGACGGCAAGGGATTCTACTTCTGCGGCGTATGGCACGGCACCACCATGGTCTACAGCCTCGACCTCGACGGCACCCTCACACAGCTCACCGAGGGACAGTACGACTTTGGCGGCATCACACTCATGGGCGACCGCATCCTCTGCAAGCGCCACTCCATGGCCGAGGCCGACGAGATCTACGCCTTCTCGCCCGACAACGCCAAAGAGCTCGCCCAGCTCACCACAGAGAACAAGCACATCTATGACCAGATCGAGCGCGGCAAGGTGGAGCCACGCTGGATGACGACCACCGACGGCAAGCAGATGCTCACATGGGTCATCTATCCCCCACACTTTGACCCCACAAAGAAGTACCCCACCCTGCTCTTCTGCGAGGGCGGTCCGCAGAGCCCCGTGAGCCAGTTCTGGAGCTACCGCTGGAACTTCCAGATCATGGCAGCCAATGACTACATCATCGTGGCCCCCAACCGCCGCGGACTCCCGGGCTTCGGCCTCGAGTGGAACGAGGCCATCAGCGGCGACTATGGTGGTCAGTGCATGGAGGACTACCTCACCGCCATCGACGAGATGGCTAAGGAGCCCTACGTCGATGCCGACCGCCTCGGCTGCGTGGGAGCCTCATTTGGTGGCTACTCGGTGTACTGGCTCGCTGGACATCATGACAAGCGCTTCAAGGCCTTCATCGCCCACGACGGCATCTTCAACCTCGAGCAGCAATACCTCGAGACCGAGGAGCTATGGTTTGCCAACTGGGACCTCGGAGGCCCCTACTGGGAGAAGAACAAGATGACAGAGCACTCGTTCAGCAACTCGCCCCACCGCTTCGTAGACAAGTGGGACACACCCATCCTCTGCATCCATGGCGAGAAGGACTACCGCATCCTCGCCTCACAGGGCATGGCCGCCTTCAACGCAGCCGTGATCCGTGGCATCCCCGCCGAGCTGCTCATCTACCCCGACGAGAACCACTGGGTGCTGCGCCCACAGAACGGTGTGCTCTGGCAACGCACCTTCTTCGAGTGGCTCGACAAGTGGCTCTAAGCTGATAGTCGGAAGAAGCGACAAGAACATATATAGAGAGAGGGTGGGCCCGCGGGCTCACCCTCTCCTCTTCTTTTTTTATTTAGGCCCTATAATTTAACCTTGCCGAAAAGGGACCTACCTTTGCATGCACCGTCGGCAATCTTACCGCACGCTCAGCTTGGCCCTCACCGTACCGGCCCCCTCATAGTTGGCGCTGGTGGGATAGCCTCCATAGATGGCTCCGCTCTCCGTCTGAGCCGAGTATTTGTAGTTGGCTCTGAAATGCATGGTGTACTCGCCTGGCACCAAGGGAGCCTCGAAGCGCAACATCGGAGGACATGCCTGCTTGTGAGGCGCTATCTGCTCCACCTTGTGCTCGATCACCTTCTCGCCAGAGGCATCCCTCAGCGTCCAGTGATAGACAGCGCTGGTGATGTAGGCACCAGTGTAGCTCACGCGGATGAGCGCCGTGATGGAGTCGCCAGCATTGCAA
>JAEIGA010007530.1_pt1 | contig 16520 bp, 35 predicted proteins | sample 9270691 | NCBI WGS metagenome assembly JAEIGA01 (sample SAMN17057246, study PRJNA624740) | gut metagenome | biome: biome; isolation source: fecal sample | host: Bos grunniens | place: China: Xizang | collected 2019
ACAAGGAAAGAGGTAAACAAAATGATTAACATTAGAACACTAAAAAAACTAAACAACAACGACGGTCTAACACTTAAGAACGGCAATAAGATACAGTATAAAAGCGGTTGGCAAGTAGCAACAGAAGGACACGAAACCGCAAACATCACAGAGGCAATGGAACTTGTTAAAATGTACAAAGGTAATTGCGGTATTTGGTTCAGCGAAGGAATTTACTACATCGACAAAAGCCACAGAGTGAGCACCAAAAGAGAAGCAATGCGAATCGGTAAAGAGTGCAATCAAATTTCAATCCTTAATTGGAGAACAATGGGTTTGGCTTATTGCTAAACCCAACAAAAAAATTTTAAAAAAGTATTGACAAATAGTTAAATGTGTGTTATAATATAATTGTAGCAAGGGCAAGAGCCCAAGAGAGAGAGGAAAAAGAAAAATGTATGTAGTTGTAAGAATTGACACAGTTCGTTTATTTGGTGTTTGCCGCAAGGATGCACACATCTATTCCAAACAATCAAACATTAAAAGCAAAATGATAGAGTATTACGAAGAAATTAAGGCGAAGTATCCTGACCGCAAAGTAGTGTTGACAACTTTAGAAAAAGCAACAAAGGCAAGAGAACAGTTGAAAGAATACTTTGACGAAAAAGAGAGAGTGGCTCTCGGTGTTGGTAAAAGAATTACAGTCGGTCAACTTAACAAAGAATTAAATAAAAGTTATACAAGACAATTAGCAATAGAGAGTTGTGGTCGTAGATAATTCAAATGAGAGAGGTGAAAACCTCTCTCTTTCCTTTTCGTGTTTGCCGTGACCTGCGAAGCACCCCGAATTTCACTTCACCACGCTAAAGCACTAAATCGCTAAAGCAAAACGGTCGGCAAATCTGCATTAAAAAATTCCTGAAAAAAATTAAAAAAATTTTAAAAAAAGTATTGACAAACTAATAAAAGTATGTTATAATTATATTAACAAATGAGAGAGAGGTAATCAAAATGAAATTTAGAGTGTACAACAAAGACAACATTACAAAGGCTTATTTATTCCCTACATACTTTAAAACAAAAAAAGAAGCCGTTGCTTATGCTGAAAAACTTGGCGACAAGGCAGTAATTGAAAGAAAAATCGGCGGTAATTGGTTTGGGTGCTAATCACCCAAGCCAACCAAAAAAAATTTAAAAAAGGAAGATGGCTATGACAGAAATTAAATGGAATTTTATACAAACAGTATCTGCAAATGGTATATATTATGATGAATACGAAAGCGAAAATGGTAAGTTATGTAAACAAGTATGGTCTGATGGTTATGAAGAAATTTTTGAAATTGCTTAAAAAAACTATTGACAAACTATAAAATGTATGATATAATATAATTGTAATCAAGAGAGATTGCCGACAGGACACTTCAGGGAAACCGCTATGCGTCAAAGTCGTAAAAATAAAAAGCGGAACCACCTATTTGGTCAAGACTTCTGCTCGGAGCGCAGAAACAGTTCCGTCTGTGGGAAATGGTACCACCCGAGTGAGTTCGACTCTCACCTTGACCACCAAAAAAATTTTAAAAAAAACTATTGACAAATGGCAAAAACTATGATATAATATAATTACAGTAAGGGAAACAATCCCAAAAGGAAAGAGGTAAAAAATTATGGAAAAACATTGTGCTTATAACTTGGTTACAGGTGAAATTCTTGCTTGCTCATCAAGCAACCATCTAAAGAGATGTGTTCGTATTGTTACTGCGAACAATGTTCGTAATGAGTGGATTTTTAGCCATAGAGGTATCAATCACATAATGGCTAAAGCCAACAAAATCGGCAAACAGAGAATGGGTCGCCAATAGAAAGGAAAGATAAAATATGTTAATAGGAATTATAATCGGTATGTTGCTATGGCAAACAATTACAATGATTGTTTATTTTGCAACTAAAGAAAATGAAGAATTTGGTTTGTATTGCGGTTTCGGCATTTGGTTTCTTGTAGTTGGGTTTGTGGTTGCCCCACTTGTAAGAAAAATAAAAAGAGGTAAAAGAAAATGATGTGGTTTATAATACTTTTAGTTTTATTAAGTTTATTCTGTGTGCCGTTTGGTGCAGTGGCAAAAGGTTGGAAAGGTGCAGTAATTGGTTTGTTAATCGCGTTAGTGATTAGTGGTTTAATTACCCTTGACAACTATGCAAAAGAACAGGAATGGAATGGCGGTATTTGTTCTCGTTGTGGTCAAGCAGAATACCAATTTAATGGAGCCGCAAAATCTCATAGTGGACACGAAACACTCTACTATGTTTGCCCAAGTTGTGGCGATTTAATTAGACAATAAAAAAATTTTTAAAAAACCCCTTGACAAACAAGGGGTTTTGTGTTATAATGTAGTTACAGTAAAGGAAAGGGGTAAACAAAATGACTAAAGAATGGATAATTGATCAACTAATTAAAAAATTGGGGTTTGAACACCCTGCAACCGTATGGTTCGCACAGTTCTGCGAGGAACATCCAGATGCAGATATTAAAAAACTTTATATATTGGCTGATGAACTAGTTGGGCTTGTGGAACTTGCTAATGCAGTAGAGGAGGAGTAATCCTTCTCTTTTGCGCCGGCCGTTGTCGCTTGCGCAGGCCGGTTTTTCGTCAATAGGCAAGTTGCACAAATTTTTACCCCGCTTTTTGTGCAAAATTACCTATTGACTTTTTCCCGTATCTATGCTATAATAGTTATAGAAACAAGGAAAGAGGTAAACAACTATGAGAGAATTTTTTCAACTAAACAAAAAATACGAATTTGACCCAACTGACTTAACCGCTTTGATTTATGTTATTTGTGCGGTTTTTGGAAGTATTGGTTATAATGTAACACCATTATTTTTAATTGGCTCGGTTATAGCAACTGCCTTCTGTTGGCAAGCAAGACGAATCAACTTAATTGTTTTAAATGTTGCTTTGCTTGGTTTAAATGTTGTAAGTTTTGTAAAAATGTTTTAAAAAAACTATTGACAAATGACAAAAACTATGATATAATAATTATAGAAATTAAGGAAAGAGGTAATTAAAATGAATGAAAGAGAAATGTTAATCACTATGCTTGAAAGAATAAATGCTATTTACCACACTGGGGTATGCGATGATGGTACTGAATGGATTGAAGTGGTAGACGGTTTTGAAAGAGCAATGTGTTTTAATTTTAATGCCAACGGACAAGCCATAAGCGTTGAGTAAAATATAAAAAATTAAGAAAAGAGGTAATCAGTATGAAAGCAACAGGTATTGTAAGAAGAATTGATGATTTAGGCAGAGTGGTAATTCCAAAAGAAATCCGCAGAACTTTGAGAATTAAAGAGGGCGACCCATTGGAACTCTTTACCACAAGAGAGGGCGAAGTGGTTTTCAAGAAATATCAACCCTTTGAAGAACACGATTGGGTCAAAGCAAAAAATCTTGTGCGTGCCGTTTTTCCTAATTTGCAATTTGGCTTGTATAATGATTTAGGTGAAAAGCAAACTGCAACAAACATTTCATTTTATAAAACAATTGATATTGATGATAATGTTTATGATAATAATGTAATTGTTAATAATGAAATGGATACAATCGGCTATATTGTTGTAAGCAATAGCATTCTTGCAACCGAACTTGAAAAAATCTGTAAGTTGCTTAAAGAATTTTTTTCAGAAACTTAATAAAAACACTTGACAAATCGCCCTTTCTATGATATAATATAATTACAGAAAGGGAACATCCAACAAAATGAAAAGAGGTAATCATTATGAAATTTTTAAAAAGATATTTATGGCTGAAAAAAATGGGTGTTAATCACCCATTCAAAGCAGCACTTGACCGCAATTTTATTAAGGGCGGTTCAATAATGAAATGGTAATATGAGAGGGGTTCGTCCCCTCTCTTTTCTTTTGTGCAAAATTTTGACCGGCCGCGCACAAGCGCCATGGCCGGTTTTTCGTGTCAATAGGCAATCTGCACAAAATTTCACTCGAATCTTTGTGCAATTTGCCTATTGTTTTTATCCCGAAACTATGTTATAATTATAATTGTCAAGGGGGCAAGAGGTAGATTGCAAGAGCCCTCCAATGAAAAAAATCAAAAAAGTTTGCAAAAACCCCTTGACAAACCAATCCAAATGTGTTATAATAATTATAGTAAATGGCGGTGAGGTAGAAAGGTTCTACCCCTGTTAAGTTGGCTGAGATACAAAAAAGGTCGCTACTTTGGACACGTTCGCCAATGGGGAATGCAAGTTCAAATCTTGCCACCGCCCCCAATAAAGAAATTAAACTTTTTTCAAAATAGGTATTGACAAACAATAAAAAGTATGATATAATAAGTATATAAAATAAAGAAAAGAGGTAAATCCAAATGAAAGAATTAAATGTAACAATTAACTTTGACCTTGACGGCACACTTGCCGATTTGTATGGTGTAGATGATTGGTTGCCGATGTTGGTAGCACACGACGAAACACCCTACATAATAGCAAAACCTTTGTTGAGATTGTCAGTCCTTGCAAGACGATTGAACATCTTGCAACAGAACGGCTACAGACTTGCCGTTGTAAGTTGGTTGGCAAAAAATTCAAATGAAGATTACGATTTGCGAGTAAAAAATGCCAAACTTGAATGGCTTGCAAAACATCTGCCGAGTGTTGAGTGGAACGAAATCCACATTGTTGAATACGGCACACCGAAAGAAAATTTTTGCGAAACACCTTTTGACATTCTCTTTGATGATGAAGAGCAGAATCGTGAGAATTGGAACGGCATAGCCTACGATGTAAAAAATATTTTGGAAATTTTAAAAAATTTTTAAAAAAGTATTGACAAATCAATAATAGTATGATATAATAAATACATAAGGTGAGGGGTGAAACCCACCCCCACCAAATAAAAAATGAAAAGAGGTAGTTACAATGACAGTAGCAGAAAAAATGAGAGAGTTAACAAATAATAGCCTAAAGGCTCAAAACGAAAAGAATACAAAAGACCACAATGCGTATGTTCAACACATTATTAACACAAAAATCCGCAAGAGAGCGAATGACGGTTGGTCAAATGTAAAGTTCAAATTAAAAAAACATTACTCACCTACAAGAGTTGCTGAAACTTTCGCCAACAAAGGCTTTGATGTTATAAAAGCAAGTAAAAATGGCAAACAGTATTTGACAGTATCGTGGTAAGGGCAACCCCCTTACCCCACCCCCTAATAAATAATAAAAGGAGAGGTGGGGGCAATCCCCCTACCTCTTTTCTTTTTTTGTGCAATTTGCACAAATTTTTGGCGGCCCGTTGTCGCTTGCGCAGGGCCGAATTTCCATTATACCACACGGCACACAAAATGTCAATAGGCAAATTGCATAAATTTACGCCCGATCTTTTTCCCGAATTTGTGCAATTTGACAATTGACTTTTCTGTTGGGTTGTGGTATACTATAAGAGAAGTCAAGGGGTGGTCGCAATAAGTCCATCACAAAGGCAATAAGAAAAAATTTTTTGAAAAAATTTCAAAAAACCCCTTGACAAATCAAAACCTTTATGGTATAATAAATACATAAGGTTGAGGAAATGATGATACCCCTCAATCACTAAAAGAAAAGGAGTTTAAAAAATGGAAAAAATTGACAAGCGAAAGGTATATGGCATTATGCTTGATACCGAAACGGCAAACACAATCGTTGCAGAGGACGGACAACTTGAAATGAGATTTGTCTTACCATATGACTTTGGTTTCAAAGTTATTGATAGCAAAGGCAATGGTTATGAAAACCACTCATATGTAAATTCTGATATATTTCTTGATGAATTTAAACTAATGCAGAGTGCTTACTATTGCGATAAAATCCCCGATTATATAAGAGATTTGGTAAACGGCACAAGACAGTTGAAAACATCATATGAAATTCGCAAAATATTTTGCGACTTAATCAAAAAATATGATTGCCAATTTGTAGTTGCTCACAATGCTCGTTTTGATTATCGTGCTTGCAACAACATTCAAAGGTGGACAACAAAATCAAAATACAGATATTTCTTTCCAAAAGATATAGAAATATGGGATACTTTGAAAATGGCTCGTGATGTGCTTTTAAAAATGCCGACATACATTCAGTTTTGCGAAGATAACGGCTTTATGACAAAGCACCGCACACCGCAACCACAGTTGACGGCAGAGGTAATTTATAGATTTATCACAAATGATATTGATTTTGTGGAAGAACACAAAGGTTTTGAAGATGTAGAAATAGAAACAGAAATTTTCAAATACCTTGTAAGACAACACAAACCAATGAGAAAAAAACTTTTTGAATAAATTTTAAAAAAAGTATTGACAAGTAATAAAAAGTATGGTATAATAAGTATGTAAGGTGAGAGGGGGAACAACCCCCACCGCCTACAAATAAAAAAATATTTTATAAAAAGGAGTTTGATGATTATGTCAAAGACAACAAAGAAAGTAACAAAGAGAGAAAGTTTCACTGCAATTAAAGATTTTCTTGCCGCAAATGGTAAAACTGATTTAGTTGCCGTTATGGAACACGAATTGGAATTGCTTGCAAAGAAAAATTCCGCAGAAAAGAAACCAACCGCAGTACAGATTGCCAACGAAGGCATTAAGAACACAATCGTTGATGTGCTTGCCGAAAATGGTAGTAAAATGACAATTTCTGAAATGCAAAAAGCAGATGTAGAACTTGCAGAATTGTCAAATCAAAAACTATCTGCACTTATAAAGCAAATGGTTACAGATGGCAAAATTGAAAGAGTTGAAGAAAAGAGAAAAGCATATTTTAAAATCGCTTAATCTTAAAGGGGGGTGAACACTCACCCCCAACACTTTCCAAAAGGGGGTAGTTAAATGGCAAATGATAAACAGTTACAAGCACTAAAAAATCTTGGTTTAAGTGATGAAGAAATTGCCGAAGTAATCGCGACTGACAAACGGATTGACAAAGGTGAGAAACTTTTTGACTTGCCGAAAGAATTAGAAAAAGGTGCTAAAAAAGCACGAAGTTCAGGGAATTGCAACGGATACACCAAAACGGCAAAACCAAAAGTAATCAATGTTGACAAAAGAAAAATTATAAATCAAATTGCCGAAACAGTTGAAAATCTTACAGACGAAGGAACGGTTTACATAAACAACCCCGAAAGAGAAATTGAATTTGTAATCAACGGCAAAAAATATACAATTGTTTTGAGTTGTCCTCGCAGTTAGTAAGATTGCACAAATTTCAAGTGTGAAGTTTGTGCAATTTTTTTTCGATTTTTGACTTGACATTTTGAAATGTTTGTGGTATAATAAAAGGTTAGGGCAAAAATTGCGCCGGCCGCCCATGGGCGAAAAGGCCGGAATTTGTGCAAAATAACCAATTTCAACAAATTTTTCCTCGCTTTATTGTGCAATTTGCCAATAGACAAAATCCTGAAATAGTGATATAATAAATACATAAAGTAAAGAAAAGAGGTAATAAAAATGAAAAATCCATTTTACAAATTTAGTTGCAAGGTTTGTGGCGACAAATACCAAACCTACTCAATCATTAAGTTTATACGGCACTTAAAGACAGAACATAATAAGACATTGACAAAAAGAGATTGGCGATTTGCGATAAAGCACCACATCATCACACAGATACTTGGCAAAATTTTTCTGTATCCAATCGCAGTTATTGTTATCTTGTTGCAGTTGGTGTTGTATCCATTTCATTGGTTATATGAATTTTTTGATAGTTTTTAAAAATAACTATTGACAAATTTTTAAAAATATGTTATAATAAATTATAAACAAAAATAAAGAAAAGAGGTAATAAAAAATGGACAAAGTGATAATTATTTTTATCGTGTGTAGTTTGATAAATGTTATCTTATCTACACTCAAAACTTTAATAATGGTAAATGCGGGCAGAAATTCTGCAATCTTCATCAATGCTATTTGTTATGGCTTTTACACCTTTGTGGTAAAACAGTTGGCAGAGGTTGACTATTGGACTGCCGTTATAGTAACCATTTTGGCAAATATTGTTGGTGTTTGGATTTCTTACAAAATTATGGATTTGTTTAAGAAAGAAAAACTATGGCGAATCACAGTTGCACTCAAAAGCAAAAAAGAACTTGATGAATGTGTAGAGCAATTAGAAAACTATAACATCGGTTATACTCCAATAGAAAACTCAAATTCAATAGATATTTACTCATACACTCAACAACAAAGTGCAATAATTAAAAACATTTTAGCAAATTATAAACATAAATATTTTGTGCAAGAAATGGCAAAAAAATTATAAAAAGGGGTTGACAAAACCCCTTTCCTATGGTATAATATTTATAGAAATTAAGAAAAGAGGTTGATAGAAATGAAAAATGAAATTTATAACATTTTAGCTTGTAATCCAACACCAATGACTTTTAAACAGGTTCGCAGAGAGTACGGCGAAAGTTTGGCGTCAAATATGCAAATTGTAAACGAATTAAAAGAAATGGTAAAAGATGGAACAGTAGAACGAGTTGAAACACCTTATGGCTCAGTTTATAAAATTATTTAAAACGAAAAGAGGTTGACATTATGAGAGAAGTTTTTTATTATGAATCAGAAGATGGAAAGAAATTTGATAATTATTGGGATTGTAAAAACTATGAAAGAAATCAATTTTTGCACAAGAGTAACGGTGACTTTAAATTCTTTGATGATGATGGCGAGCCAATAAGTATAGAGCAAGCCAACACAAGCAAAGTAAATTGTATTGTTATTAAATCTCGTGATGCCGCAGATATTGTTGAGCAGTGGTTTGAAGATGATAGTTGCGATAGCCCATTTGAGGGTTGCGGTGTGGGTAATGAAATCGGCACTTGGAAATACAATGACTTAAATGACCAATGGGAAAAATTGGAAGATAAAGTTATTGAGTTGTCAGAATTTATAAATAAGGTAAATAAAAATTAAAAGAGAGGGGCGAAAGCCTCCCTCTTTTCTTTGTTAATGAGTTAGTTAAGACTAACCGGCGGGCCGCCGACAAACGTCTAGGCCCGATCTTCCATTATACCACAGATCAGCAATTTTGTCAAGCATTTTGCGAAAAAAAAATTGCACAAATTTTTTCCCGTTTTTTGTGCAACTTTTTCAGAAAAACCCTTGACTTCTATTTGGTGTTGTGGTATAATTATAATTGTCAAAGGGTGATAGAAAACAGTAAATAAAAAAAATAAAAAAAGTTTTCAAAAAACCCTTGACAAACACTCTAAAGTGTGTTATAATAATAATGTGCTTGAGAGAGAGATTGAGTGTTGAGCAATCTGCCAAAAGTGGCAATAAAAAAATAAAAAAAGTTGCAAAAAACACTTGACAAACACTCTAAAGTATGTTATAATATAAGAGTAGTAAGGGTAAGGGGTGCACACCTTAACCATACTCAACAAAAAAAATAATTTTTAAATCGAAAGGAATTGATATTATGTCAAAAGTAAAGAAAGTAACAAAGAGAGAAAATTTTTCAGCAATAAGAGATTTTTTGGTTGCAAATGGTAAGGTTGAGTTGGCATCAGTTATGGAACACGAGTTGGAATTGCTTGCCAAGAAAAATGCAAGTGGCACAGGTAAGCCAACTGCGGTGCAGGTTGCCAACGAGGGCATTAAGAATGAAGTCCTTGAGTGTATGGCAGAGGAACCAAATCGCTTGTTTACAATTTCCGAAATGCAGAAAGTGTTCCCTTGTTGTGCGGAATTGTCAAATCAGAAATTGTCTGCACTTGTAAAACAGTTGGTTGCCGATAAGAAAGTCGCAAGAGTTGAAGATAAACGCAAAGCGTTTTTCCGTATCGCATAATAAAATCTAAAAAGTGGGGAGTGGGAAACCACCCCACCCCCATAAAAATTAGGTCTTGACAAATTATCATAAATATGATATAATAATAGTGTAATAAGAAAGGAGTATATGCCAATGACCGAAAAACAAAAAGCCAAAGTGCAAAAAATTATGTCCTTGCTTGATTGCACAGAAGAAGAAGCACTTGATGTAATCGCAACCGATGAGGTAATAGACAAGGGCGGAAGAACACCCTACGATTTACCCATAGAAACAGAAAAAATTGCAATGAAAATTAGTGCCGTCAATGACCGCAGAGCCAAAGACAAGGCGAACAATCAACGAGGAAAAGTAAGAGCAGAAAACCCAACAAAAAGCGGAATAATCGCAAATTTGGCGGAATTTCTGCAAGAAATGAGCAATTTTCAGTGCGAAAATGTCAATATTACCAACAAAGAGCGACAAATTGCCTTTAAATGTGGTGAAAATGACTATGAATTGACACTTGTACAGAAAAGAAAACCAAAAAAATAATAAAAATGGGGAAAAAATCCCCATTTTTATTAAAAAAGTATTGACAATTTCATCAAAATGTGTTATAATAATAATGGTTGAGGACACGAGGGTGAGCCCTTCCAAAGAAAAGAAAAGGAGTTAATTAAAATGAAAATTTCAATGTTTGCAGAGAGAGAAGAAGTTCGTGGTTGTGCGATAGAAAATGGATATTCCCCAAATGACGGAATACTTGCACAGATTTATGCTTTATACGAAATAGCCCATTGGAAAAGAGCCGAAATCGCCAATCACTTAAATTATGCACCATCCACAGTATCTACCAAGAGGTCAAAAATGTGGGAATGTGCCGAACTTGCCAAAATTCTTTTTGAGGATACTACATCCGCAGATGAATTTGTCGAAGTGGTTGAGGAAGTTGTTGAAAAGAGAGTTTTATATCGTAAATTTAAAAATGATACAAAACCCAAAGTGCCTATGGAATTTATGCCTGATTGTGGCGAAAATATTCAAAATGAACAGGCGGTTTATTTCTTTAAGTTTTTTGATGAAACTGAATTATTATTTGACAAAATCGGCACAACTGCAAAAGATGTTGTCGGTCGTTTAAGAGATGAAATAGGCGATTATTCAAAAAAGTTTAATATTCGCAGAGTTGAAATTCATCGTATTTGTTCTTGTGGAAATTTACCTGCCGAGGGTGCCGAATCTGCTTTAAGAGCCGAAATGATTCGCAGATACCCCGAAGCCTTTCGCAGAAATGATAGATTTTTCGGAGTTGATATTTCGCCCATTGTATTCGATGAGGTTTTGAAAAATTTTATGAAATAGTATAAAAAATTGCACTAATTTAGTGCAATTTTTTTGTGCATTTTGCCTATTGACTTTTGCGCCGCGCGCTGACGAATGCCAGCGCCGGAATTTTTGTCAATAGGCAGTTTCACCAAATTTTCAACCCAATGTTTGTGCAACTTGACTATTGACCTTTTTCCCGAAAGGTGGTATAATAGTATCAGAAAGTGAGGGAACGCAAATGTATGAAATAATTGATTTTTTATTAAGTTTGGATAAAGATAATGTGGTTAAAGATTATGATGTTGAATATTACAGTGATGATATTACAGTTGTTACTTTTAACTGCGAGGACAATGGCGAAAAATTTATGAAAAAATTTTATATGGGGTATTGACAAACCGCAGATAATATGCTATAATAAATATGTAATCAAAAAGGAAAGAGGTAAATTAAAATGAAACAGATTATTGAACACATACACTGTCCTGTTAATGGTTGGGATTGCCCATACTATACAGACCACAATCACCCTTGTCGTTGCACTTTGGCAAACCCTATGGAAGATTGCGATGACTTTGCAACCTTTTGGGATGAGGGCGATGACTATATTGATGATGATTGGGTGGTGGAATAAAATGACTGCGATTGAAATGAGAAAAACAAAAGCCGAATTACATTGTGAATTGGTTGATATGGTATTGTCAAGAGGCGGAACTCTTGAAGATGATGTTCAAATGTGGCAATACATTATTCAACAAGCAAGTAATGAATTGACAAGAATAATTTTAGAAAAAAATTAAAAAAACTATTGACAAATAAATAAAAATATGATATAATAAGTATAGAAATTAAGAAAAGAGGTAATTAAAAATGAATAACGAAATAGCAAAAAGAATGATTGAAAAAATGGCGGTAACAGACACAAAACCTACTTATGAGAGTTTGAAAAGGAAAGAAGAAGAACTGCTCGCACAGTTGAAGGAAATAAAAGAAGAAATTGCCATTGCAGAAAAAGACATTGTTACAGAAAAACTCAATACTGCACTACAGTGCTTGGCAGATGTTGATAAAATGACAAGTGGATATTATCGTTGTACTATTGAAACATACTGTGAGGGTTGCGAAGATAATATTGATATTGATGTCGACTTGGCAGAAATTATCTGTGCCTTGCAGAGAATAATATAAGGGGGAAGAAAAATGACATTAAAAGAATTATATGCAGAACAAAAAGAATTAAGAGAAAAACTTAAAAAAATTGAAACTGAAATATCAAAAAAGACCACAGAACAATGCAAAGAAAAACTTGATACTGCTTTTTCATTATTAGAAGATGTTTATAATACAATTTCATTTAGAGATTATCATATAGTATCTATAGATTGCGATAATTGTGATGCAATTATTAGAGTAGGTCTTGATGATATGATGGATAAAATGCGTTATGCTTTTGAGCAAGCAATGAAAGGGGTTTAAAAAATGGAAAAATTAAAATGCCCCCATTGTGGGAGTTTGAATGTTGATGTTGATGATTGTCTTGATATGACATACAATGGCGATTCAATAGTAAGAGAATATTGCGGTTTTTGTATGGATTGCGGAACAAATTTGACTTGGGAAGAAAATTTTCAATTTGAGAGTTATTCAAATATCAAAATTGATAGTTAAAATTAAGAGAGGCGGGAAACCGCCCCCTCTTTTCTCTTTTGCCGAACGGTTAGTCAAAACTAACTCGGCGGGTCGAGGACGACTGTCCCGACCCGAATTCCCGACCGCAACACCCCATATGCAAAATTTTTCTGACTTCTAGCAGCCCTATATGGCGCGACATTTTCCCGAAAGTCAAGTTCAGCCGGCCGTCTTCAGACGTCAAGGCCGGTTTTTCGATCGGATAGTCCCATATGCAAAATTTTTCCTTGAAAGTGCAACCCCTATATGGCAACAGATTTTCCTGAAACTCGACTGGTGGAGCGAAGCAACACATATGCGACATGTCTCTTTGGCAAGCCGCCAGCGGCCGCAACACTCTGTATCGCCGATCGGTTCGCCCATATGGCAATTTTTTTCTCGAAAGTGCGACCGGTCATATGCAATCTATTTTCCTGTAAAGCGGGGCCCGATCGGTTTGACTTTTCTTAAAAAATATGTTATAATATTAAAAAAAGACATAATTACCGACCGGGGCACCGGGCAACGGCAAATTTTCTTGTTCTCTCCCCAAAATTTTAATAGGCCCAGTAATTTACAGATGTATCTAAATCGTTAAAATATACCCCCGCTCGTTTAAACTGTCATATCCAATAGAATGATAAAAAATCGTGGCAAATTTAATTAACCCTCGCGGCATTAATACATATAAATTTTCGTGGGAACTCTGGCTACCACTTTCGAAGCCAGTAGGAAAGTCAGATAGCCGTTTTACGTAAACCAAATCACTTCTCATGTTGTTTGTCTCACAAGTATATTTTGATCTAGAAAAATCGTGGCAAATTTGACTTTTCTAAAAAAATATGATATAATATATATAGAAAGAATAAAGGAGGAATATTCCAAATGATAAATGAAAAAGATATCTTAAACAGACTTATGAGTGGCGAAAACCCAGACGACATAGCAAGTGAGTTCGCCACCGCACTTAATAACGCGCTTGCGGCAAAACGCCAGCAGTCAGAGAGCGCTCAGCGCCATTCCGCGATGGTTGCAGACCTACAGGGTATTTTAGATGACTTGATGTCATTCTGCATTACCTATTACTGCGAAACAGAAGCAGATATGGATAAGATTGAAAATATATTCAACGAGCTATCTGCCGAAAAGGTGCTAAGCGATATGGAGGAAATAAGTGCTTTTGTAGCTAATTGGGAACAGGCTTTTCAGGATCTACCTACTGTATTAAAACTTACTATTCCAGAAGAGAAGAAAGAAAAGAGCGAACCTGAGCCAATGACTACTCAGAAGTGCCATGCTATACTGAATAATTTCCTTAATACTTTGGGACTATAAGATATAAAAAGAGACGCTGTATCAATTGTGATACAGCGTTTTTTGTTTTTTATTTAGGGTAACGATGACGATGACGAGAAAAAGCGATTGGCTGTTCTGGGACCGAACGGGCCACCACACTTCCACTAAATTCACTATTTCTAATTAAACTTTCTTTTCTTTTGCTTCTTTAATTAACTTTTCAGCCTCATCTAAATTAGCACCCATTTCTTCAAGTTCTTCGTATCCAACAGTGCCAGTAACTGTCCCCACCTTTTGTTTATCGAAGATAAACACCTTACCAGGACCTAACTCTTCCACCTCTCCAGTAGGAAGAGTGAGCTTCACACATTCCACCTTGCCGAGAGACCTTCTAATTCTATTCAACTCTCTTTGCGTTCTTCGACGATAAAACCGCATATCAGTAATCCACTCTTGAATTGAAATAATAATATATCCCCCTACCCCTATAATTAATATAGGGGTAATTACAAATAATAATTCCATTTCAGTTTTTCAAAGCATTTTCTAAAAATGCATCAACATTAGTAAATAAACTTGAATAATCCGTATCATACACCCCCATTAATGTAGCTTCTACATCTTTAGGCTCATACCCCTCATTTTTCATTTCATTTTTTGAATTTCCAGTAGGAGCAGGTAAATGTGTTTCATATTCCACATACCTAACCCCTTTTCCATCTGTCATTACTTTGGCTTCTACAGTTGCCGTTTCAGGTATTTTATAAAAAATATATCTCTGATTATAGTCCAATTCTTGAACAAACATGCCGTCGTAGGTAGCAAATACTTCATTCTTATATATCATTTCTCTATTAACAATATATATATTCTCTTTGTTATTATACAATTTTTTATTTATATAATCTGTTGTATTAGTTCTATAAACCTTTCTACCACTATATTTACCAATTATTCCGTCCATTTTTTATTCTCCTTTTTTTCTTTTATTATATAATATTATTTAAAAAATGTCAATTTAGGGAGGCGATAGCCTCCCCAATAGGTAATTTTGTATGCCATACAAAATACCTTATATACATTTACATTTACATTAACATTTACATTGTTTTGGTAGCCATTTGTAATTTGGTAAACATTTAAAATGCCTATATTTTTACCAAATTTTCCACACCATTTTTTGGTAACTTTTTGGTAAAATTAAAAAATAAATTCCGGCTTAACTACCTACCCCTCATCACCAATTTTTATATCATTCATCTACTCTACAAATTCACCAACTTTTTCGTTTTGTAAAAAATTTGTATTTTTGGTAATTTGGTAAACATCTTCTTTTACCAAATTTTCATTTTTTGGTATTTTGGTAGTTACCAAATTTTCTTTTTTGGTAGTTTTTGTAACTTTGGTAAATATCTCACCATTTTTTTGTAAAAGTTCAGGATAATTAGTTTTTATTACAGTCAGTCTATAACTAATAGTTTGCTGCTTGATGCCGAGACGCTCGCCTATCTGTGCTTGAGAGTGACCCTGCATATATAACTCAGCGATCTCTCGCAACTTCATATCCTCAATCTTCTTATTCTTTGCCGCCTGGGTCTTCTGTTCGTATTTATCCTGGTCTTTATCTCGGATAGCCAACAACGGCTGCAATAACATATCAACCATAATATCGTCAGAACTCATTTGACCTGTAAGAACAAGCTCAATTGCCGAAATAGCTAACTCACCCGCCTTGTCTGGGTCAACGGCATGCATACGTTTAATTTGTTCTAATAAACTACTATAAATAACACCGCTATTTCTAACCTCAACATCATTAAATATTTCAATCATTTGCCGCGGCCCCCTTTCTCCATCAAAGAATCAAGGGCTTTTCTTAATTCTATATTATCTTCATAAACCCAACAGTTCAATGAAGCATTCTTTGGATTTTTCATTTCTGTTAAGTGACATATGCCCATTTGTTGTAGAGCAACATGTATTCTTAACGAATAAATTACTTTTACATTTGAATTTTGCATTTGCCGTTTGCCGATTAGCCGTTTACTTGAACGGGATCAGCGTCCTCCTTACTCTCATTAATAAAATCTTTTATATATTTTCGCATTACCTGCGACATAGTTAAATCTAATTCTTTGCAACGATTGTCAAACGCTTCTTTTTCCTCGTCTGATAATCTTACAGAAATTGTTTTCATATAAATTTCACCTACCTTTGTAATATATGAAATTTACCAGTAATAAATTGTCCTAAACTGTCCTAAAGATATTTATTGATTTTTATAAAAAAATATGTTATAATATATATAGAAAGTAAGAAATTAGAAAGGATTTGATATATATGAATTTCTATTTGGATTTTGAGGCAATGAGATTCTCTAATCGAATCATAAGCATTGGATGCGTTGCTGGAAATGGGGCAACTTTTAAAACACTCGTTCAGCATGGAAC
>JAEIGA010007531.1_pt1 | contig 16518 bp, 14 predicted proteins | sample 9270691 | NCBI WGS metagenome assembly JAEIGA01 (sample SAMN17057246, study PRJNA624740) | gut metagenome | biome: biome; isolation source: fecal sample | host: Bos grunniens | place: China: Xizang | collected 2019
GGCTAATGAAAGACGCCTCACTGAAGAAGTGTCTAGACTTACTAAGAAGTCCGAAACTCTTGAAGCTAAACTCGAAGGTCAAACAAAGAAGTATACTGAAAAGCTTGAAGAAAGAACTAATCTAGCTAAAGCTTATAAGGCACGCTATATTGAGTCACTCAATAAGTATGTAAAGTCTAAGGCTGATATGCTTGGTATTGCACCTTCTGAAATTACAAGCCGCCTCAATGAAAGCTATACTCTTGAAGATGTTGATGCTGTTTGTGACAAAATACTTGATTCTACTGCTCCGTTCGGTAGACTTCCTTTCGGCGGAAGAACTAAGGCCTCTGCTCGTATAACAGAGTCTGTTTCAAAGAAGACTGCTGATTGCGACGATGATGACTTAGCTAGTCTTTACGAGCTCGCTGGATTGAAGCTATAAAAAGAAGCTCAAAACAAAAATTTAAATAAAAAAATTAATAATTAAAAGAGGTAAATTATGAGACAAAATCTTCTCGAAACCTACAGCCGTCAGCTTAAGGTTGCTGAGGCTTATGTAGCTAAAAACTTTGAAGGTAAGACAATGTCTAGCAACACTGCTCTTACCACTGCAGTTCTTCTTGACAACACTAATCGTTGGATGACTGAGTCCCTTAACAATGAGATTGGTGCTTCTAGCCGTGGTGACCTCGGTGCTTGGAAGAAGTTCTGCCTTAACCTTACTAACATCGCAGTTCCTTCCCTTATCGCTAATGATCTTGTTATCGTTCATCCTATGACAAGTTACAGTGGATCTGTTGCTTACCTTGAGTACGTTTCTCTTACCGATAAGGGTGGCGTTAAGAAGGGCGATATGTTCAACAGCGTATTCGGTCACGGTGAGATGAATGATGCTCGTCAGCAGTTCACTTCTCAGGTAGTTGTTGAGACTATCGGTGCAAACGGCAAGCTCGCTTTCGAAGAGGGCGAAGAGGGTACTGGTCTTACTATTAAAACTGGTGGTTTCAAGTATCTTGCTGAAGATAGCCATGCACCTATGACTGCTACTTACAAAGTAAACGGTAAATATGTAAACGAGCTTCCTGAGCTTAAAGAGGGTGACAAGGTTGCGTATATCATCGATCGTTTCCAGATGGAACAGGTTCCCGCTACCGAGATTCCTGCTATCGGTCCTCGCATGAAGCACATTCCTCTTGTTGCTGAGCCTCGTAGAATCGCTGTTCGTTACGACCAGATCACTGCTTTCCAGGCTAAGACTGACTATGGCTTCTCTCTTGATAAGCAGATTGCTGAGCAGGCTTGCGGTGAGCTTGCATACGAAATCGATACTGAGATCGTAGCAATGCTTAAGGACGGTGCTGCTAAGGGTACCACTGAGGATGAACTTAAGGCTCTTACTTGGTCTAAGACTCTTCCTGCAGGTGTTTCTAAGTTCGAACACTACAACGGCTTCCTTGAGGTTGTTGAAATGGCTAAGGCTATCATCTACAATAGAACTAAGAAGTTCCACCCCAACTACATGGTAATCGCTTCCGACATCCTTCCTGTTCTTCGTTTCGTAAATGGCTTTACTGCTGTTAAGAATGCTAAGATGAACGGTCCTTACAAGGTTGGCGAGCTTGACGGCCTTAACGTTTATGTTTCTCCTCTCATGGGCTCTGGTGAGTTCTTCATGGGTCTTAATGGTAACGATATGATGTCCAGCGCCGGTGTATATGCGCCTTATATGGCTATCGTTCCTACTCAGCTTCTTGGAACTCCTGATGGCGGTATGGCTCAGGGCTTCAGTACTTGGTACGCTAAGGCTCTTCTTAACGAGTCTCTTCTTATCGCCGGTAAGATTGTTGACTAATTAAATAACCGTTATGGTTTAAAATAAAGGCCCAAAAGGGCCTTTATTTTTTATTTACCAAAAGTATACAATAAATTTCTGCTAAGCATAACAGCGGCGTACTATATTAAGTTTATTCGCTAAATTATTTAGAAATAAATTAAACTACCAAGGAGTTTTATAATGGATAGACGTAGATTTTTTATAAACAAAACGCTTAATGAAGGGCTCTCTTCTAATCAAAGAGCTAGCCTATTAGAAGATACTTTTGTAGAGCTCAATCGTCTTTATGAAGCGGAAGAACCGGCCGCTACTGGTAACTCTACTGGCGTTGCGCAAGAAAACGACTCTACAAAAAATAATATGCATAAGTCTATTGCTGAAATAAAAAAAGAAGTTCAAACTGTAGAAATCCCAGACACAGGCATTAAGCTTGACGGTAAAGCAGACGAGCTCTACGATCAGCTGGTAAGCAAACTTCAGCAATCTAAACTAGCTTCGGCCGTTGAAATATTAAAAATTGTAGCAGCTGACGACAAGCTAAGTAAACTGTTAAAGCATGGTTTTAGTTCAGAAGCCAAAGAAGAAAACCAAATTCAAGTAACCGTTAAGCCTGACGTATCATTAAAAACAAATTCATTAGTTCCGACACAAAACGTTGTTGTTGTATCTAATAGCTTAGATAATTTAGTTAATGGTTATTTTGTAACTAAAGATGGTTCCGGAGAAAAAGTACAAAATCAAATAGATTATACTAACTATTTTACTGGTGATGCTCCTGTACCACAGCCATTCGTGTATCAAGCTAGTGGTAAAAACTATATTATTGATGGACACCACAGATGGTCTCAAGCATACTGTATGAATCCATATGGTACATTAAAATGTACTGTAGTCATTGGTCCAGCTATCAGTGCTGATGCTGCACTTAAAAACTTCCAAGCTGCCATTGCGGTAGATGATACCACAAAACAATTGCCTGTTGGTAGTGGCAGCGGTAAAAACCTATTTGAAGTTAATGTTCAAGAATTAGGTAAGACTGTTGCACCAATGACGGAAGAAACTGCTGATAAAATTGTTAACGCTGGAAAAGACTCTGAAGCGTTTAAAAATATAATACCGGAAATTAAAAAAGCATTTTCTAGAGGCAGTGAAAACCTACATACCGCTAAGGCACTATTAGTTAGCAATGCGTTAACATTGAAAAAGACAGTAACTCCAGGTACTAATGATCGTGAAATAATGCCGCAAGCCAACATTAAGAAGGTTAAAGCTATACTTGATAATGGCGCAATGCCAATAAGTAAGTGATATTATATATAAAAAAGAGACTTATTGAAGTCTCTTTTTTAATACACATTATTTTATTTGCTAAATTATTTAGTTAATAAAGCAAGGAGTAAGAAAATATGAACCTTGATGAAGTAATTGATGAACTTAAAATTGAACTTACAGGCTATATCCTTGATATGGAAATAACTGATGAAACTCTCGTCTCGGTCGTTAAAAAAGCGCTTCGTGAATTAACAAGATACTGGGATGAACCAAAACTAATTACAATACCTTTTGCAAGTTGTATAAATCTTGAAGGTGAATTTTTTAAAGAAGAGGTTAGCTCTATTGTTAATGTATATAGAACAGAAGGTTTTGGAGATTCCTCTGATAGTATTTCGGTAATGAATGACCCGCTTCAAATGGCGCAGTTCGCTATTTTTAGTAATGGCGGTACAATGTACAATCTTCAAGATTATGTTATGAATTATGCTTCATGGATGACTATGTATCAAATAAAAAATACTATGTCTACTGACTTAGCTTTTAAAGAAGACCGCCATGACAATAAGCTATATATCAATTGTAGAAATTCTGCACCAAGGATGATTACTGTAGAGTATATTCCAAAACTTAAATCAGTAGAAGACATTAAGAGTGACTATTGGATTGATATTTTAATAAAATTATGCGTTGCTATGACAAAAGTTATTTTGGGCCGTATTCGCACACGTTTTACGCAGAGTAATGCACTTTGGACTCAAGATGGTGACAAGATTTTAGAAGAAGGCAATACTGAACTGAAAGAACTTCGCGAAATATTGCGAATTAATAGCAATATGGTGTACTTAGTAGACTAAGCAAATAAAAGGAGATTTATTATAAAATGAAAGAATCTATTACAAAATTTGATTTAGAAGCTGCTTTTAAGGCGCTCGATGAAATTGAGATGCCCAAGGCGGGCAAAGTAAGAGCAAACAGACCTGCTCTTACAGAAATTTTCTCGCGTAAGTCTAAACTTGATGCTCTTATGGAAGAGTATTATGACATTGGTAACTCTGAAGGTTTAGAAGATGCAAAAGAGGCCAGAGAGGCAGAAGTAGCTCAAGCAAAATTAGCGCGTATTGAAAAGATTGTTGACCTAGATGCAGAATCTGCGGAAGATTTACTTACTTCTTATGTTGGTAAGTTTATTATGCAATGCCCTCAGTGTATGACGCTTTTCTATAAGAATCCTGAAGATGTTGTAGCTTCCGAGGAAGACCCGACCACTGTAAACGTTAATGAAGTTTGTCAGCACTGTGGAAATGAAAGCGGATACAGCCTAATCGGTAAAGTCGGCGAAGCCGAAAGTGAAGAAGCTGCTGCAGAAGATCCTCCTGCAGAGGGCGAGTTTGACCTTGATATTGCAGATGATGAGACTACCGAAGAAACTGCCGAAGAAACTTCTGAAGAAGATCTTAACTTTGACGATGAGCTAGAAGAGCTTGACCTCGATAGCCTTGAAGATGACGCTGAGGCCGAAGAAGAAAAGAAAGAAGAATCTTTTGTGGCACATACCGGTGAAGCGCTTGTTGAGGATCTTAGTGAGGACAAAGACCTTGACGCAAAGCTTGATGCTCACAATGAGTACATAGAATATCTCAGAACAGCTATTGCTCAGGAAGAAGAAGCCTTAGAAAAAACAGAGAATGCTCAAGTTAAAGCTGCTATTCAAAGACGTGTTGATGCTTTTAAAGCTGACTTGGAAGCCGCACTTCCTGAAGCAGTAAAAAATGATGAAGCTATTGCAGAAGAGCCTGCTGAGGAAACTGCTGAAGAGCCTACAGATGACTCAGAGGCACCTATTGAGGAACCTGCAGCAGAAACTGACGAGGTTACTGAGAGCTTGACTGAAGCACTTCATGAAGATACTGATGCAGATGTATCTGATGCAGAATTTGAGCAGCTTATGAACTCTTCTGAGTTTAAAAAGCCTATTTCTGATATAGCTGTTAGAGCTATGCTTGCTATGGAAGATAAAGAAAATTCCAAGAAGGAAGAAAGCTTAGATACTATTTTTAATGATGTCGACGAGCTTCAGGAAGCTGACCTTGAGTATATGATTTCTGATTCTTTGGTAGAGATGTATGGCAACGTTGCCGGTTTCAGACTTAAAGAGTGCACCTATAAAGATAATAAGTTTTTAGTTGAAGGGGCTATTCATTTCACCTCTGGTAATACAAGAAAAACTACCTATGCTTTTGACGAAGCTTTGATTGAAGCGGATAAAATTACTTTGCGTGGCTTGAACGAAAAGCTTGGCAATGATAAACAATTCTTTATTGTCGGGCGTACTGAAAATAAAACACTAATTACCGAGTCTTTCAAAGTAGCTAAAAATTAAGTAAATTACTTAAGAAAGAGCACAGCTGTGCTCTTTCTTAAGATATTTTAGAAAGGAGCTCTACTAATGTCAGACACCAGAAATGATTTTGGCTTTTTGATCCGCGGAAGTGACATAAAGCTTCATAGAACTTGGTTTAAAGAAATGACTAGGCTGCACGGCATTAATGTTATTTATAAAGAGCCTTTAAAAAATAAAGAATATGATAATAGAGGCGACCTTGTTAGTGGGTATAAACCAGGAATTACTGTTGGCTGCATTTTTCAAGAGCACCCTGACCAAAAGTCACTTAAAAAGATGGGTTGGGTTGCGGAGCTTCAAGAAGGCTCTTCTATTATTCATGTACCATATGACTTACCTGGGCTTCAAGTTGGTGCTTTGTTTGATGTTCCGAGCGGGCTTGATTGTGCTAAACCTAGGACATTCCGTGTTATTAGTCTACAAAATATTATGATCTACCCAGCTTCAATTGCTTGTGAAATCGCTCTTGAATACGAGTCAGTAGACGAACAACGCTTAACAACCACTGCCCATGAAAAAGAAGATATGCCGCTACTAATCGACCGAGAGGATGATGATTAAAGATATGAAGTTACCTGAGACATACCTTATAGAAAGATTTGTACCAGAAGTTACGCACATTCTAGAAATACTAACACAAACTAAAGATAAAACAAAATTTAAAGATGACCCAAACTACAGCTACTATTATAAGCTAGCAGACTGGGGCGTTAAGCATAAGCAAAAAACCGGAAAAATTGAATTAGATAAAATAAAGCTTTCTTACAAAGAAGAAGTAATTCAACTAGGCCTACCTAAATATGCTAAAGATCTCTGGAGCATGATAAATACACTGATTAAGCTTATGGAAAAACATAACTCAAATAAGGAAAGCGCAAAAGTAATTCAACAAACAACTTTAGAAATTTTGGCTGGGCTTAGCAAGCTGCCTATACCAAAAACATCCGAAAAACCGAAAGATGACGAGGAAGAAGAGGATGATTCTACAAAGCCTGAGCCAAAGTCAGGCAAAAGTCGTGACTGGACTGCATATAGAGCCAAAAAGCTGGCTAGTGTTAAACCAACATCTAAAGCACTTAATGAATTCTACGACGAATACTACAGTCAAGAATACGCCGGAGTAAATCCAACAAAAGAGCAGGAGATTGTGGCAAAGCTAAAAAGCTTAGACAAAATATTAATTCTTGAATTTAATAAGCTAGGTTATAACCCAGAAGTAAATCCTTTTGCCTCATTTATAAAGATTTTAATAAAAGAAAAATTTGATATATTTGAAAAGCTTACTACAAACACTTACGGAGCTATTCACAATTCTTTCATAGAAAAGTACATTACTGGTAACATGCTTGGGCAAAAATTTGATGAAACAAATATTTTATTCTGCAGTGACCTTTATAATAAAAATGGGTTAGACATAGTGGAGTATCTGTACTTACAAAAGCAGGCTATTGACGCTAAAAAAGAAAGTGCTTATGTAGATGATGTTAATCTTATCGCTAAAATATTTATTCAGCAAAGTATAGATGGTGAAAATTATACTGAGAAAGTAAACAATCTGCTGAAGTCTACTGCTATTGTTACTCCTGGGACTGATGATGCTAAGCTGAGGTCTATACTAGAGATACAAGAACTTTATAGACATGTGTTTAAAGCTACAGCAAAGCAATCTAAGACTAAAGTAAACGCAAAAACTGTTATTGATATAGTTACTGCTGCCGAGGAGCAAAATATTATGTTAGCTATGATAAAGCTTATACTTGCTCAAAATGAGTATGCCGGTTCAACCAAGTATGCTACTACCGCACAAGAAATTGAAAATTGGCTTGATAAGCGTAATTACTCATATACTAAAGATAATATTGTTGACTGCAGAAAAATACTTTTGAACTACGCCTTAAATGCGGAGGCGCTAAACTTAATAATAATGAATTTAAAAAATCGTATAGAAGAACAAACGGAGAACAAGAATTAATGTTCTATACGATAAAAACAGATAGTAAAAAACCAGTAAGTATTATAAAACTAAAAACTTTAGTACGAGCAAGGTCACTTATCTCATTATATCCAATGCGTGGCACAGAAGTAATTTTAAATAATTATTTAATAGAAAATTATAAACTTACTTTAAAAAATGCGTGTTTTTTGTTACTTGCAAATCTACAATTTAGCACTGGCGAAGAAAATGAAATTATCTTCTTTTTTAAAGATGAAAAGCATGATAAGCTTGCTAGAATAATTACTTATGGAATAGACGATATTTCTGGTAGTCAGATATTAAAAACCGCGCTGAGCGCTTGAGAAAGGAGAGTAGGCTATGGCAATAAGTTATTATGATGACGCAATTACCGCTAAAATAAAAGGTTGGCTTGCAGATAGCTCTAATCTAAGAGTGCTTAATCCAGATGAGACGAATAAAGTAATTGAACTACATGCAGAAGACTCTGGCGATAAACCACTCCAGCTGCCTATACTGACAATATCTAGAAATAAAGAACTGGAAATAACTAATACAATTAAACAAAACAAGTCTTTTGACGGTTTAATAATTCAGCAGGATAAAGCAAATGCCGCGACGGTGCATATGAATGTTATCCCAGTCAAAACACTTTATCAACTAGATATTTATACTAAAAGACAGCTTGAAGCTGATGAATATGTAAGGCAGTTTTTATTCAAGCTAATAAATAATCCACAAATTATTGTAGAAATTCCATATAATAATTATGTTGTTAAACATACCGCAAATTTAAGAGTTCTAAACAGTGTTTCTGATACAAGCGATATTCCAACACATATTTTCTCAGGACAGTTCTATCGCTGGACAATTCAGCTAGAGCTCCAAGACGGCTTCCTATTCAGTATTCCATATAAAAAGAATTGGCGCTTTGTTGGAGTTGAACTTGCTCTTTGTGACAGGATCGAAGACCCTCACGAATTAGATATAATAGAACAAATTATTTACTAAAATTATTTGCTAAATTAATTGAGTTTAATGACTCATACTTTGGCTTATAAAATAATTAAAAATAAAATAAGGAGAATTTATAAACATGCCTAGAATAAATATCAATGAAAAAGATAGAACTTCTCCCGGCACACCTGGCGGTTATTCTAATAATACAGTCCTAATCGCAGGTTTTTCTGCTTACACAGATGAAGAAATTAAAGCTAAAGCTAATGCTGTACAGGCAGATGATAATGGAATTTTTGAATTCGAATCTTCCGATGACTTTGTGGAAACTATCGGATTAGTTGCACCCACAATTCATACAACGGATGCAGGTGATCCTCACCTTGAAGCCAATCTCCCAGTACACTATGGTAACCAGATGGCATATGAGCTCTTAAACATGGGTTATCCAGTAATCTACATTAATCTTGGCGTTTCCTACGAAGTAGTTGGCAGTGAAACTACTGTCGTCGCTGCTGAAAAGATGAAAAAGCTTGGACTTGACTACTTTGACGAAACTTGGGGAATCTTTAAAGATAAAGCTTCATATGACTTTAGATTCGTTTCTCATGGTTTACTTACTTCAAGTGAATTCGCTAAGTCTGATGACCTTCTTGCACTTGAAGCTCGTGTTGCTAAGATGGAGGCACTTTTGCATGCATTTGACTCTGAGCTGGCTCCTCTCGAAAATGCCAAACCAGTGATTGACCCGACAACCGGTGAAGAGATTAAGAATGAGGATGGTACACTTCAGCTAAGACCTGAAACTAAGGAAGAAGCTAAAGCAAGGGTTTTTGCAAAAGTTATAGACATTGAACAAAAATACACAACTGATAAGAAGTCTACGGCAAAAGCTATTGGTTATACAGAAAATTTACTTGCTGCAGCTAATAGTTATGATAATGCTGTTGCTTTTATTAAAGACAAAGAAGCGGAAATAAAAGCGACATATGATGCCGAAAGTGTTGATACTTTCACCGAAGCTGACTTTGCATCAGCAAATGCAGCTATTGCAAAACTTGCTCATTATAAAGCAGACGTAGATAGCTATGGTAATGAAGATGAAATGAACAAAGAGTCTGGTCGTGGTGACTGTGTCGCACTTGTTGAGGTTGATGAGTCTAAGTATATTACAAAAGTTGCTGGCAAGAGACCTGAAAACCAAATTGTTGACGCTATAAACGAAATGTCTGATATCAATGCAGACAATGGTAAGTATTGTGCTTGCACAGTTCCTAGCGTTGTTTACAAAATGACTGCAGACGAACGTTTCGATGGCAATATGAAATTCCCAGGAGCTTTCCATTATCTTGCATGTTTTAAGAATTCTACCGGTCTTGGCTTTGCTGAATGGTATGCAGCAGCAGGCTATACTCGTGGTGTGTCAAGTTATGTAATTGACCACACAACTGTTAAGCTAGGCGAAGTTGCTATCCAGGCTCTCGAGCCTAGAAACATTAAGGACCAGAGTACTCAGCCTAAGTTTGCGGTAAACGTAATTGCAAACTTCCGCGGTAGTTACTACCTCTGGGGTAATAGAACTTGTCACCCTCTCGGAGAGGCTGCTGGAGGAAACGACCTTGTTGCAAGCCACTTCCTGAACATTAGACAGCTCTGCACAACCATTAAGAAGCAGCTTTATGTATCTTGTCGTAGATTTACATTCGATCCTAATAGCGACGTACTTTGGATTAACTTCAAAAACTCTATCACCCCTATGCTTGATAGAATGAAGGCTGACCAGGGTGTAAGAGATTATAAGATTGAAAAAGTTTATACTGATAAAAAAGCTACACTTAAAGCTAAGATAAGAATTGTTCCGATTGAAGCTGTTGAGGACTTCCTTCTTGAGGTTTCTCTTGAAGACTCCCTCGGTGAAACCGCTGTGACAATTGCTGAGTAATTTGAAAGGAGATTAATATATTATGGCAAATAGTTTAGATGCTCAACACATTAGTACAAATCTTGCGAATTACGAAGCAGCCAGAACCGGTTTCTTCTCACTAATTGTTGACGACCTTGATAATATTATAAAAGCAACTTATACTGGAGACCGCGCGGCGGCACCTGCTACCGATAAGATTGCTAAGGCACAGGAAGCGCTCAAGCTTAACGTACTTACTGCAGACGTTCCTCACTTCGAACTTAATACCTTAGAGTACAAGAGAGGTAACGAGGTAGTTAAATTCGCCGGTACGCCTACCTTCAACTCTGGTTCTGTAAAGGTAGATGACGTTGTTGGTATTGATACCAAGGCAATTCTAATGGCTTGGCAGGGTCTTGCTTATAATGTACATACTCGTAAGGGCGGACGCATGGCTGACTACAAGAAAAACTGCACACTCGTCGAGTATACTCAAGATTATGAGCAAGTTAGAAGCTGGACTCTCTACGGATGCTGGATTAAAGGTTTATCTGAGGATGCTTTCGACAAAGAAAACGACGGTAAGCGTGCGATTACAGCAACCATCGAGTATGACCGTGCTATTATGAATGAAGCAGATTAATTAAAGTCTATAATAAAAAGAAATACTGGGTAAAAGCAGTATTTCTTTTTTTCACAAATAAATTTAATAAATCTATTTATTTTTTGCTAAATTATATGATTGTTCCAGGACAAAATAATAACTGAAAGGACTACTGTTATGGGACGAAGAAAAGTAGATAGGAGCGATAAAGTAATACAAACTTTTGAATCCTCACGACCTCTTATATCTAGACTAAGAGAAACAGCCGAGAAAAAAAATATAACAGTATCTGCACTTATTCGTGATATTCTAGAGAAGTATTTTGAAAATCGTGATATCTAAATTATAAGAAAGAAAGGTAAAAATTATGGCAGAAAGACAGACAAATTACACTATTATGGAGGGTTACGAGCTACCTTCAGAAGGCAAAATTTACGAGGCAAAGGTTGACCCTCATGTAGAGCTTAGAAGTATGACCGCTCGTGATGAAATGAAGAGACTTTCACCCTCAAGCACACCCTTAAAGACCCTTGCAGATATCATTGAAGACTGCTTTATTGAAAAGCCCGCTATCCACGTCTATGATATGTGCTTGGGCGATTACGAGTTCTTACTCCACAAGCTAAGAATTGTAACTTATGGCGAAGATTATAAGGTAACGCTTAAATGCCCCGAGTGTGGTGAAATAGTAGAAACAACCGCGAAGCTTGGCGACATCGAGCTCAAGCCCTTTGATGAAGAAGAAATTAATAGCTACAGAACTTTTGTACTTCCTAAAAGTAGTCGAACTGTTACGCTAAAGTTTAATACTCCAAGAATGACTGAGGAGATGGAAGTCAAAGTTAAGGAAATGAAGCGTAAGTATAAGACTGCTACAATTGACTTTGAGACTCTTGTAAAACTTCTTTGTGCAATCGATTATGTAGACGGTGAAAAGAAGCCTGAGCATGAGCTTGAAAACTTTATCACTAATCTGCCCGCGCTTGACTTACAGAAACTGTTAAATAATATCGATAAGCTAAATACTCTAATTGGCTTAGAGAATATTCTTTACGTAACCTGTCCTAAGTGCGGTGAAGAAATCACGTCCTTCTTTCGCTTCGGGCCCGAGTTTTTTAGACCCACAAACATCTAATGATGGCTCGCCTTATGGCCCGAAGCGATTTAAAGAAATAGTTAAAGAATGCTGGTATATAAGCGATAGCTTACATACCAGCTATACGGATGTACTTGATTTATCCTACACAGAACGAGTATGTCTAATTGAAAATATTAATGCTAAAAATGATGCTACTCGAAAAGCTTTTGAAGAAGCTCGGCAGAGTGCTCAATCCAGATAGTAAAATTTATTAGGAGGAATCTTAAGTGGCTTCGTTTGAACAAAATCAGCAAGACCAGTTTAATATGAATAATAGCCTTGACCAAGTTAAACAGTTTCAAGCAGAGCTTGATAAAGCTACTACGTCTATCGGAGCTGCTGAGCTGGAGGCAGAAGAAGAACTACTTGGAGCGAGGCTTAAAAACCTAGCGAAGTCACAGCAAGTAAAGCTCACGCAGCTAGGTCAGCTACTTGAACTCGAAGAGAAGGGTATACAAGAACTTGCAAAGTTAAAACTCACTTTATCTAACCGTCAGTTTGATATACGTAAAAAAGAAATTCAAAAAGAATTTCAGTTGTATAAAGCCGCCGCAGAAGAACTTTTAAAAACAGAGAGTAAACGCAAAGTCTCAAAACAAGGAAAGACTTCGACAAAGAGTTCTTCAGCTGCTAATGATTTAAAGGCTTCAAATAAAAAAGCACCTACTGATGTTGCAATACAAAAGGCTAATAGAAAAGTACAAAACGCTGAATATGCTGTAAGCCAAGTCAGCCAAGAAATTACATATGCTATCTCTACCGTGCAAAAAATAGCGCAAGCGGCTACTAAGGCAGCTGGTCAAGCAAGTACTATAGATGATATAAAAGCAGAGACTGGTCAGCGAGCAAAAAAAGGTAATGGCTCAACAGCGCCTCCAACAAACACCGGGACGGGATTACCTAAAAATACACCAGAAAATAATTTTTCCAGTGACGCTTCTGGTTTAGAAAAGGTTGAGCTGGATACTTCGGAATTAAAGACAGCATTCTTAAATAATTTCTCTTCTGTTTTAAATAGCGGCGATTTAGTTAAGGCTATAAAGCAAATAAATACAACAGTTAAATCCTATAAGTCTTATACTGAACAGCGCACAGGTGAGCTCACAGCTAGTATTAAAGCGGCTAATGCCGAGAAACGTAAAGGCCTTGATCCTAAATACGCAATGGAGAAAGCTAAGCAAGCTGAACAGGAGGCTGCAAAAGCCGCTTCAGAAAAAGCGTACAAAAAAGCCATAGATGCTGGTGAAACAAAGGAAAAAGCTAAAGATATTGCTGATAAGGCTGGAAAAGAAGCAGGCGACAAGGCTAGGAAAGCTTCCCTGAAGAAAACTAATGATGACCAAAAAGCACTTAGTGACCTCGTTAAAAAAGAACAAAACAAAGCAGAAAAAAGGGCAAAAAAAGAAGCTAAAAAAGCAGGTTTAAGTGATGAGGAGGCCGCGGCTAAAGGTAAGGAGGCTCGAGAAAAAGTAACGCAAGAAAGCGTCCTAGATGAACTGGATGCAAATGCAGAGGCTTCAGCGAAGCTAACAGCCAACTTTGAACTTCTTGCAGCTGCTTCTGGCGACCTTGCAAAAGCTCTTGACGCAGATGTTAAGAAAATATCTGCCATGCAAGGTATTGTAGACACTCGTCTACAGGGGTCGCAGACAAATGAGCGTGACTTTGGTAACGGTTCTTATTGGAATCAGCTTTTAGAAGATGCGAAAAAGATCGCTGGGGCATCTCCGTTCATTAAGCAAGAAAAGCTTGTTGACAATATAAAAGCGTTAGTTGAAAAAGGTATTTCTTTTGATATTAAACAAAGAGCTTTCTTGATGACAATTCAAGAAAAGATTGCCAATACTTTTAATGTTGCAGATGGCACCTTACTAAGATTAATTCGTATACAACAAGAAGATACTACAGCAGGTCGTCTTGGTATGGAGTCTGCTTTAAATAGCTTCTTAAATAGCATGTATGAAACTTCTGAATATTTAGAAAGCGTCGCGAAAAACGTTAGAAGTAGCTTGGAAGAAATGCAGGCTCTTATGGAAGGAGCTGCTGGCGCTGAGCTTGAATTCCAAGTACAAAAATGGATGGGTTCTTTATACTCAGTCGGTATGTCAGACAATGCTGTACAAGATATTGCTAAAACATTTGGCCAGATTGCAAGTGGCGATATTAGCGGACTTACCGGAAGTGGTACAGGCAACTTGCTAATAATGGCTGCAAATGAAGCTGGTATGTCTATAGCTGATATCTTGCAAGAAGGCTTAGATGCAGACGAGACTAATAAGCTCATGCAAGCTATGGTAAATTACCTAGCAGAGATTGCTGAGACATCAAGTGACAGCAAAGTTGTTCAGCAGCAGTTGGCAAATGTTTACGGTATGAAAGCATCTGATCTGAGAGCTGCTACGAACCTTGCAACAAGTATTAAAGACGTTTCTAAACAAGATTTAACCTACGGTGGAATGCTTGGTCAGCTCGAGTCTATGATGAATACTATCAGATTTAGAACCAGTATTGGTGAAGGCATGACCAATATGTGGGATAACGTAATGTATAGTATGGCAAGTACACAGGCGAGTAACCCTATGCTATATTTGCTTCCTAAAGTGGCTGACTTATTAAGGGATGTTACTGGTGGAGGAGGCATGGCACTCCCGGGCATTTCTGTATTTGGTAATATGGTCGACCTACATACTTCGGTTGCCGACCTAATGTCCGTAGCATCCCTGGCAGGTACAGCCCTTGGAGCACTTGGTCCAGCTATTACCGGCTTAGTTGACTTGGCTAACCCACTTGTTGGTAGTGCTATGTTAAATCGTGCAGGAATTAGCACATCTGGAAAAGCGCCAGTTATTGCACGTGGATCCGCTCAGCCGCTTCAGCACCTTAGCGGTGCAAGTATTTCTGAGTCAGGCCTTATTGGAAATGCCTCAGGAGATGATATTAAAAATGCAACACTGCAAGATGTGGAAGATAGCAAAAAGAAACAAATGATTAAAGCAAAAGATGAAGAATCGGCTGATGATACAGCTACAAAAGCAAATTTGGCAGTAGTAAACATCTATAACTTGCTTGAAGAAGTGGCGCATGGCTCACAGAGCTTGAGAGTAAGAGTTGTAAACAATGTCAATGTTGCGAGCTCTGGCGGTACTGGCGGACAAAACGCTCCTCTAAATGAAAATGAAGGAGATGGCCTTACCAGTGCTGGTACCGGGGCCGGTAAGTACGGAGCAGATAACGGTAACTGGGTACTATCATTCTAAAGAAGAGAGGAATTAACATATGTTACAATTTAATAATAACCATATATTTACAGGCTATTTGAAGCAATTTCTCTCTTCTTTTAACCTGCCGACTTGCAAAGTTTACACTGCAAAATTTGAAAAATTTTATGCTGAGCACGGTTACGAGGACCCAAGAGTTATTGAGTCTTATTTACCAATAAAAGTTTCTGATGAGACTCGACCTGGCGTTGGAATTACTTATTTAAAAGATGGCAGCGCTCAGCAATACTTCTGGGATACGAGCAATTGGAATGCAAGCCTTGACATTAGTAAAAATAAAATAACTAAGTATTGGAAAGGCAATCAGGCATTTTATTATAATGGAAATAAAATTTTAGGGTTAACTAAGACTTTAAAAAATCCTACTACACTTTATAATTACCAGACACATGAATACTTAGGCGACTATTTAAGATTTTTAAGAGATTATGAAAATATAAATCTAATGTCTATGTATAATTGTTTTAGTAACAAGCTCTGTAATAATATAAAGTTTAAGCTTGCACTAAATGATGCACAGACAGTTGCGGTAAATGCTTACGATACAAACTATAAAATCTATATGCTTCCTGTAAAGCTTTTTGAGAACTATACTATTGCTATAGATTGTTATCAAGGTGTTGAGTTGTTCTGCGGCTTTTATAATGAGAAATTAGACACATCTGTTAAATCTCTAGACTTAATTAAAAGAACCTATCAAAAAGTGCCTAAGGCTTTATTCAATCAGCCCTTTATTTATGATAAACTTAATGTAGAGTACTGGAACTGGAACGATGAAAACACACGCACTAAGGTAAAACTTACTACAACAACAGGCGGCTTGCAGGTAAATGGTACAGGTCTTCAATCTACTATGAGTCGTACTGATAAAATTTTAAGATCAGAAGTTGCTATGAGAGAAAGCGAGCTTAGATTATTTATAAAAGTTCCAGCCACTAATACTTCAAGCGTCACAATTTTAGAGGGTGATTATCACAACTTTAATGATTCACTTTATATAGTAGATGATAAGCACGGATGGCAGTACTTCAGTAACTCTACAGTAACAAATTTTGAAACTAAAAAAACTTGTAAAGATTCTAAACTACCTAATATAAATTCTCGTGAATTTAACCCAATAAATAAATTGCAGCTGCTGGCTTTAAACACAGGTATCTCGTACCCGTTTGCAGACCGTTTAATCGAGTACTTA
>JAEIGA010007532.1_pt1 | contig 16518 bp, 10 predicted proteins | sample 9270691 | NCBI WGS metagenome assembly JAEIGA01 (sample SAMN17057246, study PRJNA624740) | gut metagenome | biome: biome; isolation source: fecal sample | host: Bos grunniens | place: China: Xizang | collected 2019
AGCCTCAACTACGTTTGCAAATGTCGGAGCATCCGGATTTGCGATGATCGCATCGATTTCCGCCTGCTGCTGACGTATTCCTTCCTCTACTGCAGGAAGATAATGTTTCTCCTTCACCTTTCCGAAATCAGGGATGCCGTAAGGTGTATCCCAAGATGAGAGGAAAGGATTTCCACATGAAACCATTGTCATAAAAACTGAGAATAAAATAATGCTTTTCTTCATATTAAAACTATTCATTTATATTGCCGTCTTCTTTATACCAAGGAGTCTTTCCGTCTGCCTTCATCACTCCATCAAGATCAATGAGCGTCATCTGGGCTTCTCCGTCATACACTCCCATGATTCCTGTCACTGTGATTGCAACCGGAGCAACAGAGCTGAATGTAACGCTTCCGTCCGCCTTTTCCTCACGCTTGATACCGAGCACCGCATCCGGAAGTCTTTTATCCGAGAATTTCGCATATCCGCTGGAACGGATCGCAATCATGTTCTTGCCTCCATATCCGGAGATCTTGAAATATTGGCTCACAGAATATGCAGAAGCCCCGATCTTCTCCTTATATACCACCTGATCCTTAGGATCCTTGTCTTTTACTGTCTGAGGGCCGTTGCCGATTTCAGCTGAGTCAAAATTGCCATTCTGCATGTAAGCCTCGAACTGATTCTTTGACATTGCCCATGTGTCAATACTCCAGTTTGCACGAAGTTTCGTCTTGTCCTTAAGTGTCGCACCCACATTCTTGGGGCCTCCGTCAAAGCCACTGAAAGGGTTGTCAAGAAAAATACGGTTGGACTGAAGCTTATGATTCTGGTTCGGGTCCACATAGGCCATGCAGAAAATACCGTTTGCATAGGTAAGTCCTCCTACTGTAACCAGCTTGCCGACATACTCCGGATTCAAGGTCTTGTTATCGCTCAAGAACAGGTCGTTTGCTGACCCTGAAGCATTGTATGTCAAGACAATCGGCTTTATCATTTCCTCCGGAGCTGCTGCAGCACCTTTCAGGATATGTCTGTCGATCAGCATCTGGATATCGATATATGTGGTCTCATACTCACCGGTAATGTCTTCCATGCCAATCTGCTTCGCTCCTTCGTAGTCTCCGATGGTCAGACCCTTGCACAATACATAGATCCATTGACCCTGCTTATATGTGTTATACAGGCCTGTCTTTCCCGCCTTGATGGAAATGCCGGAAGTCTCGTCCTGGATATAAAACTCCCTGTAGAAATTGCCCACACGGTCAGATGTGGTCACCTGACCCTTGATGTAGAAGTCTTCGGTGAAGTTTACAGGGCCGTTGACATACATGGCTTTCACCTCTGCTATTGTCTTGCGTGGAATATCACCAAGATCAGCTTCCGTGTACACCTTCATTGATTCCGGTTCTGCGTATTCACCTGTAAACACAGGGCCGAACTCCTGACATGATGCCAGAAGCGCAGCTGTAATGATTATCAAATATCTCTTCATCTGTCTTTTGTTAGAATCTGAACCACACGGTCAACATATAATTTGTACCCATCATATAGAAATACTTCGAATCAAAACGATAATATCTCTTGAAATCCTCCGAATCAATCAGACGTGTCTGTTCATAACCTCCCGTACGGACATTCGTATTGTTCAGGATATTATTCACATTAAGCGAGAAGCCGACATTATACAGTCGTCTTATATACCACGACTTGCCGATGTTTGCATTCAGGACAAAGGCACGCGGGAACTGCTCCTGTGCAGCCATGTACTCTTCTTCAAGCGGAGTATGCACTCCATCCGGACCATTCACAGCCATATCCGTACGATACAGCGGATTCATGTCAAGGTACATCTTATCAAAGTACTGAAGGTCTATACCTGCAAAGAGATAGTTATTGGAATAGTCAAGGCCCAGACTTGCCGCTATCTGCGGAGTACTTGGCACATAGTGTCTTTCCCTTTCCGCCACTACGGGATCTCCGAAGCTGTCCAGATACAGACTTCCGTCAGGATTCCTCCTGTAGATATTATGCCCTGACCAGTACGGTACATTGGAATCAAGCACCACCTCTCCGTCGTTATCAATGGTCTGTATGACATCCGGAGTGGAAGTATACACATAGTCTCCCCAGTTCAAGGCACCCTGAAGCGAAAGTCCGTTGAGCGGTAACGGAACTGCAAATCCAAGTTCGACGCCTGCATGCCTCTGGTCAATGCCACTGACAGCAAAGTTTGTAAACGAGTTCTGGGAATCATCATAGAAACTCATAAGATCTGTCTGATCCTTGATTCTGGTGTAATATCCTGTCACACGCAAGCTGTACCCTCCCTTATTGAATGCATAGTTCACATCTGCCGAAAATGTCTTTTCTGTGGTAAGTCTCGGCGCCAGAGTATTTCTGGTTCTTGGAGAGACAAAGGATTCGGCAAAATACGGAGCGTCATTGAAATAACCGGCATTGGCATATATCCTATGAGGACCGCTCATCCAGCTTGCTCCTGCCTTTGCACGATATGTAAGGAAGTCCGCTGCTTCTGATTTACCATACGAATTATCAGGGAAGAGGCCCTTCTGCACAAGACCCTGCCTCCAGAAAGTATTGTAGCCTCCCTGAGCCGCAACATATGCCTTCCATCCGCCGTATTCAAAATCAAGGTCAACCCAAGCCTTGGCATCGCGGACATGTGCATAATAGTCATATCCGTACTTGTCGCCTTTCTTCACCATCTGAGGATGGCCGTGCCTGTAATAATACTGAAGGTCATTCTGCACTGCCTGTTCATCCGCCGGAAAGTCTCGTTCTGCGAACGAGTCGATGTTCACATAATAGTCTCCTCCCAGAAGGTCTTTGATTATCTTATAATACTCTGTTCTGTTCAGACGGAAATTCGCACCAGCCGCAAGGGTGAAATATCTTTCGAAAGCATACTTCATCCGGGCATTTATATTGAAGTCATGCTGATCTGTGCGTCTTTCCTCCTGGACATATTTTGACCTCTTGAGTTCAGGATCATAGTCAGTATCGACGTTGGCCTTGTTTACAGCATACATCCTGTCCCAGTTTATGTGGCGGGTATTGTCATAGTTGTATATCCATGATTCCTTCGCCCAACCAGCCTGAAACTCCTGATCCCTGTTGGAGTAGTTCGGATCCGGGTTGTAGAAATAACTAGGAAGATTGCGATAGTAGTCAGGACGGGGATCCTGTGTATCATACCAGTCCAGTGCGGAATATCCGTTCCTTCCGGTCCTGTAAACTGCAGCAATGTCCAATGAAAGCCTGTCTGAAGGGGTCCATGTGTATTTAAGGATCGCAACCGGCTCATGGTTGTTTCTGACGCGGGCATTTCTCACCTTTCCATCCTGCCATCCCCAGTTGGAGTTGTAGTAATTGCTTCCTACCAGATCATAGACCTCCTGAGTGGATCCGTTCTGAGCACCCCTCTGTACAGGCGAGCCGAAAACAGACATGCTGAGACGATGGGTATCATACCAATTCTTCTCTGCTGCCACATAGTATGCAAATGCCCTGTAGTAAACGCCCTGTATCCAGTCATTTCCTCCGACTCGTGCTGAAACATTCGTTGCAAAAGCCCATCCGTTGTCCATCTCTCCTGTGGCATAAGACCCCATCAGACGAAGACGATAGTATGAACTGTTTGTAAGGGCACTGAAGCGGAATCCCTTGCGTACCATGGATGCGGTACCGAAGATGCTGCTCAGTCCATTATAGCCTCCCAAGCCATATTCAGATGGGGCAACTCCCGTCACTGTCTCCTTGTCGCGCACGGCCTCGTTCAGTCCGCTCCACAAAGAATACGGAGAGTATCCTGTAAGGGCATCATTCATCCTGACACCGGCTAAATATACATCCTGAGTGCTGCTGTCATAACCTCTTTGACGGAAACGTATCTGACTGAATCCGAATCCTGCGATATTGTCAAACACATCTGATGAAGACGACAGCAAGGCAGGCACATCCTGATATCCCGAATCGTCCATATCAAACTCCGCAAAGCTGGCGTCATCCACTTCCGATGTCACCTGTTCCGGAAGAAGAGACACGAAGATAAGGTCACGTACATAACCTTCCACCTTGAAATTGACTCTTCCTTCAGAAAAACCATTTGCACTTACCGTCAGCTGATAATCACCATCAGGAATATTATCCACGACAAAACTTCCGTCGTCATCTGAATGAGTCTTCACTAACGGCTGTCCGTCCTGACTCACGACGACTTCGGCAGCAGGTATGGGAATACGGCCCGACCTGCTTACAATCTTTGCCTTGACACCGCCTATACCGGACTGAGCCATAGCCAGAGATCCGGTCAGAAGAGCAGCTAAGATCAAAATAAGTTTCTTATTCATCATTATTTTCCGATTACGATGTATGTAGGGAAATGGTCGCTGTAACCATTCATGAATTTTCCGTTGGAGAATGTTCGGAAAGGATAGTTTTTATATTGTCCCTGCTGAGTGACCATGAAAGGTCTCTTGAACACAACTCCGTAGTATCCTTTCTTTCCCAGCTTCTGGATCTTCAGACTTCCTTTTGCTGCATTAACAAGAGTCTCGCTTGGAATCACCTGGTCATAAATGCTCCACACATCCCTGTATGCGAGAGAACCGTATCCATTGTCAAGCATCTCCCAGAACGGATTGAAGAATCCCCCTTCAGGTGTTTCTCCGATATTGCGTACCGCACCCAGCCATCTTGCCATGCTTTCATCCTGCGGATCGTCGTTCATATCTCCCATGACCACTATCTTGATGCCCGGATACTTTGCCGACATCTTCTCCGAATGTTTGCGGATAATCTCACCGCCAAGGCTGCGCAGGTCGCCTCCCTTGCCTCCGATCCTGGATGGCAGATGCGCCACATAAAAAGCGAAGTGTTCGCCTGAAATCAATCCATGCACCATAAGGATGTCTCTGGTCCTGAAGTAGTCCTGTTCATCCTGGCTCAAGGTTATCGGAACCTGGGTGTTCGCAAAAGAAAACGGGATGGACTCGCTGTCAAGGTATTTGAACTGGTCAGCCCTGTAAAGCAGGCCTACGTCAACTCCTCGTCTGTCCGGACCGTCATAATGCACAATCTGAAAGTTTGCATCTGCAAGTTCCGGCTGGGCAATCAGGTCCTCAAGCACAAGGCGGTTTTCTATCTCAGACACACCAAGAATTGTATGGAAGGCCTTGTTTGCCTCCGCCATCTGCGCTATCACGAAAGCCATGTTATGCAACTTCTTCTGATATTTCACCTCCGTCCACTCGTTCTTGCCTTCAGGAAGGAACTCCTCATCATTCTTGACAGGATCATCGTATGTATCGAAGAGATTCTCCAGATTGTAGAATCCCACTACATAATTCTCCCTTGTCTGCGCAAAAGACGAGCAGACAGCTGTCAGAAAGAGAACAACAAGTATGATAAGTCTTTTCATCTATATAAATTAATTAATTCCCCAATATTTAAGATCGCATCTTTCCTCAGCATATTCCAAATACTCATCCGGAAGATTGATGAAGAAGTTGATTCCGAGCTTTCTCTCAAGAGCCTGCACCGACATGGTCATCGAACTGTTGACCATGGACTCTTCATAATCCCTGTTTTCCAAATAGAAGGCTATGCCTGTATATGTTTCAGAAGGCGGAACATTCTTCTTGAACTGAAGCAAAGCCTTGTAGAAGGCAGCAGGCTTGTTCACTCTATTGCCGCCTCTGTCGGTAATGAATTCGGATGATGGTACAGCACCTGTGACCACATAGAGAGTATCACATCCCTGTGACCACAGCCTCACCTGCGACTCCAGGTTTCCCCATATCCTCTGGTTCAACTTGCTTCCCTTCTGCACGACCATATTAGTCGGATAGAACGTCTGCCAGTTGGACTGTTCCGTCGCCACCCTGTCTGCAGACGGCACCATATGTCCACGGTCATAGCCGGATACTCCCCAGCCGCCTATCGGAGTCGCCGGCTGATAATCCTGAGGAATCTTCGGATCCCACTGATCCCATCTGTTGGTACGGCTGCCTGAGCCCGAGAGGGCGGGATTCAGAGGATAAGCTACCCATCGAGGCATGAAATTGGCCGCATCGTAGAATATCGAGTAGTTTCGACCGGAATATTTTGGAAGTGTCATATCGTGATGTATCCATGCACATCCATTCATTTCGTACACAGCCGGAAGCTCCATCCATCCGGGAAGCACTTCAGATTTCAATCCCGGGAACTCCGGCCATTGCGGCAGTACCGTTCCTGGGCCTCCCTCCTTCACGGATGAACGTCCCTGCTGGGTCAGCATTACCTGAGCAGTACCTTTGTGGAAGACTGCACGGATATAGGCAGAACGCGGCTCATCTGACTTGTTTGTCTTATAAAACACGATTATGCTGTTGACAGTACCGGACCCGGATGTCTTGTTCAGGGTGATCCAGTCCTTCTGCTCTCCGATGTACTCCACTTCCAGAGTCCACGATTGCGCAGATGTGACGGAGAGGAAAAGCTCACCTGATGAGACTCCGACGACATCCTTGCGAAGGCTTATGCCCCCCTCCGATTCCAAGGAACAGGACAAAAGCATGGCGGAAAGAGCCGAAAGCAACAAGACTACAGATATGCGGGTCCTGAATATCATGTCTTATTTCCTGCTTACAAGATTACCAAGCTGAAGGCTCACTGCCCCCGCGCTCCAATCTATCCACTCAGAGGCAGGAGACTGCCCTGCCGACAGGTCGGAACTTATCGTGATGTCATCCACTCTGTACTTAGACGCCGTCTTCGGAGCGAACTTGAGGTACAATGTATCAAATGAGTCCTGTTCAAATGCGATTTTTGCCTTGCACAGACACCATTTCGGCTCCGGATACTCAGATACTATGTCATATGTCAACGGCAGCCACATCAATCCGTCCCTACTTACATACACAAGGAAGTCGGAACTCTGCAGCCTGTTTCCGTCTATATGGAATACACCGAAAGAGAACTCCAGCATGGACAGGTCCCTGTGAACCGGAATATCACCAACTGTCAACGCTGGAGCCTCCTTTCCGAAGAAGAGGTGATTTCCGCCCGATGCACCGACATAGCACTCAGAGCCGACGCCTGAAGAACTGTTGCTTGTACTGCTGTTTCTCACAGACAGATCGCCTGAGGTCTTGTAGTATGAGAGGTGAGCTGCAGCAGAGCCGTCCTCGCAACGCCAGAGGTCAGTCGCTGTCACCAACGGATTGTCAAGTCCTGACAGGTCGCCTCCAAAGGCATTGAAGTAGATCAGACTAGGAGCTGCATCCGGATCGAAATCCTGCTGCACGCTGAGGTCTGCATATACGGCATCCGTCTTGAATCTTACAGTCGCCCTCCTCATGTTTCCTACATCATTGGTCAAGGCCGTCACGGTCACAGTGATTTCCGTACTCTGCCCGGCCTCCACCTTTCCGCTTTCCGGATCGAAACTGAGCCAGTCAGCCGGACACTCGATCTTCCAGTCCCTGTTTACCGTAAGTTTCAGTTCCTGGGTCGTTCCGGCCGCATAGGCGAAGGTTTCCAATGAAGCCTTGTCTATGGCTATATACGGGAGTTCAGGTTGTACTTCCGGGTCTCTGCTACATGATGACACCATAAGAAGCAGCCCGGCAACAGCCGTCAGAAAAGAAAATCTGTTCATATTCACACTAACGCTTAATAGTCCCTGTTATGCGCAATAACACAGAATACAAATATAATTTTTAAACGGACAACAACGGGCTCCGCACTGAAGCGTAGCCCGTCATTCAAGATTTGCCCGAATGTATTATTTCTCCCAGGTAATCTGGATATTATCAAGATAAATTGCACCAGATGCAGACCTTAATCCGACAAACTGATAATCATCCGACAGGTCTATCGAATATGTCAGAGTGTCGTTTGAAGAATAAGCGAAAGATGCAACCTTCTTTCCCTGCTTTGCCTCATCGTACAGGTCTGTCGGCGCTGTAAAGGCTGTATTGCTTACATATACATCAACGGTACGGCCCGCAGTATTCTTCTTTACCGCCTCTGCGGTAAAGCTTATCTCGACCTTCCTTACCTTTCCTCCTGATGTCACGGACACAAGGCCTGAATTGGCGTTGTCAGAACGGATCTGAATATATTGCTGTCCACCATTTGACTGACCTGCATATGATGCATTGTCTGTCTGGTATGTCCATTCCTTATAACCGGTTCCCAGAGCAGAAACGCCTGAATTTGTCGCATTTATCACATCTGTCTTGACATCACCGGATATCACCGCCACCTTCTTCTGAGTCAGCGTCAGAGTAACACTTTCAAGTCCCTCTGCACTGAGAACGAGTTCAGCGGTACGGTCAGCCTCTGTAGAAGTATATTCGTCAAAAGTGACTTCAATCTTACCGCTGTTCTCTCCGCTCTGAACATAAGACTTGATCCAGTCAGCCTCGGTAGTCACAGTCCAGGCAACATTTGAATTGACAGTGAACTTTGCGCTTGTCGATGCAGCAGGCACCTCTACTGTGCTTACAGCCACATTCAGATATGGCTCTGCTGTGATCGATACAGGCATGATGCAGATGGTCTTGCTGTCACTGTAATAGTTGTAATAATAACCCTCGACAGTCACAGGCGCTCCGTTATAGTCAGTATAAGAACCTACAGCATTATAGAACTGTACTGCGTACTGAGCACCTTCCGGTTGCAGTACCTTGTAACCGCTATCAAATGTACCCTTCACTTTGATGTACTCCACGTTCAGAATGCCACTTGCAGGGATAGCTGTATAAGCATTGAGGGCATCTGTTGTAGTAAGGTCCACAGGTGTTCCGTGAACCGGCTCTGTCACAGTTTCATCAACAACGACAGAAAGGATATCCTTAAGCTGAGGCGTTCCGTAATAAGATGTAGGTGTAGCCTCGAGCGAAACCTTGCTTCCGACTGCAAGATCAGTCTGCTTGTTCAGATATACATATATCAGTCCTGTCGCATCTCCAATGATGTAGCCCTTCTTGCCGACAGCCATTACAGTACCCTCTACCTTTACAGCTGACAGAGTCGCAGTGAGGTCGAGCTGAAGAACAGAAGCAATCGTAGAAACTGTCAGCTCCGGAGTATTGTCTGTTGTTGATATCACATATGCATAATTCATCTGTGCGACCGAATTGTACTCTGCTCTGACTCCCTCTACAACGATGCCGTCACCTGCTCTCAGTCCGAGAGTAGCGAATTCTGTATCCGGATCATTCTTGGACACATAGGTCTGATATACCAGAATTCTATCGCCAGCGGCATCCTTCAGGTAGAACCTACCCTTCTTTGAAGAATCATTGTATGAATAGTATCCGTCAAATATTCCCTCAAGTCTGTAATATTCGTCACTTGCCACAGGCTTCGCTGTGAATTCTGCAACGGTGAGAGTCTCTATCACCTTCTGCTCAAGAGTGAAAACTCTTGTTCCGCCGGCAAATGTAAACTTGAAATCAGCTGAATTTGCCTTGCCCTCTGCAGCCTGATATGTAACTGTAAGTTCAGCATCGCCGTTTCCGCTTGTCGGAGTCACAGTTGCCCATGTTCCGGTTGTTTCAACTGTCCAGTCAGTATTTGACACAACCTTGAGGGTATATGTTCCGGCCTCCTGATTCACCCAGTCCGATGCCTTTTCAAAAGTCACATAGTATGCAGACTCGAAATATGGTTCAGTAAGTCCTGCAAGGTCCTTTTCAGAAGTGAGGATAATCTGAAGATGTCCCTCCTGAATATTGGCAATACCCTTTATTTTTCCCGAATTTGCAGGAAGAGGAATATCCTTGAGGGTAGATCCCTTATAAGTCTTGATGGTGAAGTTATCACCTGCCTCTGTCTCATACCATACCTCGTCATATGTCTCGGATGTACTGTTGACAAGTTTATAGGCAGCCTCATCCTCAACTGATGTGTTTCTGAAATCGACTCTAGGCTGCACCTTCGCATCAATCTCCACATACTGGGCCTCGCACTTGTTGGCCAGGAAGTCCGCAAGCGCCACGGTCTTTGCCTCAACAGCATTTCCTGTGCTTACAGAAGTCGCATTCTCAAGAGGAATCGCATCGATCTGAAGGGCATCCTGATATACACTGAGCTTCATGCCTTCAAGATTCAGGGAAATCTTCTCTCCCTGAGCAAATCCATGAGCAGATGCGAAACGAAGTTGAAGACCTGCAGTCTCGTCCTGAACATATGCAGTCACATTCGTTACAGTTGACACATCTTTGTTGCTCACGACTACAACCTCCGTCTTCGCTCCCAAAGGAAGTTCCTTGTCTGTTCCCCATGCACGGAGTTCGGCAAGAGTATAGTTTCCACCCTTTGCTCCTGCCTGATACAGTCTTACCGATACAGGATCCAGATTTTCAGATGTAAATGTGAGTACTGCAACACGGTCTTTGCCGATATTCTCTGATGCAGAGACAGTAATAGTCTGAGCATCATTCGAGCCATGACCTGACTCAGGGGTCACTTTAAAACCGCTGTCCTCCGGTGTCAAGGTCACTTTCCAATCTCTGGTAGCCTTCAACTGAAAGGTTTCAGAACCTCCTGCCTGTGGCACACTCACCTCTGTCTTATCAGACTTCAACGAAGCAGGGCCGAGAAGTTCTTCCTCCGGCTCGCAAGACGCAAGAACTGCGAGAGAAGCAAACAGTCCCCAAATGTAATTTCTAACTTTCATATTGTTAATTTTAATGTAAATATAACATCCAAGTCATGCAAATATAATCAATTCCCCTTTCTTTTCCTTACTATATCCCTCGAAAAAATTGAAATTTTTTATATCGAAAGCACATTCAGGACGTTGATGAGTTCACGGTCGATCGGCTTGTCGATACGGATCGCCTTGTTGAACGGAACATATACGATCTGATCATTCTTGACGCCGACCATGATGTTGCGCTGTCCGTCCTTGAGGGCCTCTATCGCAGCCACTCCGAGACGGCTTGCGAGAATACGGTCCTGCGCTGTCGGAACGCCGCCTCTCTGAAGATGACCGAGGATGGTCACGCGTGCCTCGAACTCCGGATACTCATGCACAAGACGGTCCGCATAGTACTGCGCTCCGCCCGAACCGTCCTTCTTGCTCTCCGACACAAGGACAATGGAGCTGTTCTTGCTCTTGCGCACACCTCGTCCGATGAATGTCGCAAGCTGGTCCACATCTGTCCTGTCCTCCGGGATGATAGCCGCCTCCGCACCTGTTGCGATTGCCGCATTCTGCGCAAGGAAACCGGCATCGCGGCCCATAACCTCAACGAAGAAGATACGGTTATGTGAATTCGCAGTGTCACGGATCTTGTCCACACAGTCCATGATCGTGTTGAGGGCAGTATCGTATCCGATTGTAGTATCTGTGCCGTAAAGGTCGTTGTCGATTGTTCCCGGGAGACCCACGCAAGGGATATCATACTCAGCCGCGATAACCTGTGCACCCGCAAGCGAGCCGTTGCCTCCGATGACGATAAGGGCATCGATACCGTTGGCCTTGATGTTCTCATATGCCTTCGCACGGCCTTCCTCATTCATGAAGTCCTTGCTTCGTGCCGTTCTGAGGATGGTACCTCCGCGGTTGATTGTGCCGCTGACGCTTTCAGATGTAAATTCCTTGATCTCGTTATTGATAAGGCCTTCCCAGCCTCGATATATTCCTTTTACCTTCCAGCCGTTGTAGATTGCCGCACGTGTCACGGCTCTGATAGCCGCGTTCATTCCAGGTGCATCTCCTCCGGAAGTAAGTACTCCGATTGTTGAAATCTTTGCCATTTTTCTTTCTTTAAATTACACTACTTTGTGAGAGAGTAAGGTTTAGCCTCTGCTGAGACTCCTCTCTTCTTGTTCGGTTTTGAATCCATTGTGAATTCCCATACACCACCCTTGAGGATATCCTCATGAGTGATATACATCTTGTCGTATTTCTCGCCATCAATGGTGAGAGTCTTCACATATCTCTTCGTATCGCTCACACCTGGAGCCTTGATTTCAAGTGTCTTGCCATTAGGAAGGTCAAGCTTGATGTATGGAAGATATGGAGCGCCGAGCACATACTCGTCCGAGCCGGGGCACACAGGATAGAATCCCATTGCCGAGAAGATATACCATGCCGACATCTGTCCGCAGTCGTCATTTCCGCCGAGGCCTCTGATATCGTTACGATACATTTTGTTCATGATGTCGCGGAGCCAGAACTGGGTCTTCCAAGGCTGCGCTGTCCACGCATAGAGGTAAGGCACATGGTGACTTGGCTCGTTTCCATGGACATATCCGCCCACGAGACAATCGATGGTAATATCCTCATTTGCTGCGTAGTATTCCTCAGGAAGATGCATTCCGAAGAGTTCATCAAGTCTCTGAACAAAAACCTTCTCACCGCCCATGAGAGACATAAGTCCCTTCACATCGAACGGAACATGGAATGAGAAGTTCCATGAGTTGCCCTCGATGAAGCCCTCTCCATGTGTCTGAAGAACGTCGAACTCCTTCTTGAAGCTTCCGTCGGTGTAACGAGGTCGTGCGAAACCGATCTCTTTGTCGTAGATGTTTCTGTAGTACTGAGCTCTCTTGAGATATTCATCTGCGATTTCCTTCTCGCCGGCCTTGAGGGCAGCATTGTAGATGGTCCAGTCGTCGAATGCATACTCCAATGTGGTCGAAGCAGCTGTCGAAACCACGTCCATAGGAACATAACCGAGCTCCATATACTCTGCAAGACCTCCGTAATATGGAACCGTAGATGTCTTGACCATTGCCTTGAACGCCTCATCTGTCGGCTGGCACACGCCCTTCACGATAGCGTCGGCAAGCACCGGAACAGCGTGGTATCCGCTCATGCACCAGTTCTCGTTACCCATGTGGCTCCAGACAGGAAGCATTCCGTGAACGCTCTGCTGCTGGTGACGGATCATCGACATCACCATATCAGCACTGCGCTTAGGCTGGATAAGGTTCATGAGAGGGTGCTCTGCACGGTATGTATCCCACAATGAGAATACTGTATAGTTCTCAAAGCCTTCAGCTTTGTGGATATTGTGGTCAAGTCCGCGGTAACTTCCGTCCACATCCATATAGATCGAAGGATTGATCATTGTATGATAGAGCGAAGTATAGAACATCGCCTTCTGGTCTTCTGTACCATCAACGGTAAACATTGACAGTTCCTTGTCCCATGCAGCGTCTGCAGCTGCAGCAAGCTCCTCGAACGAACGGCCTTCCGCCTCCGCCTTGAGGTTCTTCAACGCGCCTTCTGTGCTGACTGCCGAGAGAGCGACCTTCGCTATGAGTTCCTGTCCGTCCGCCTCGTCGAAGCAGAAATATGCGGCCACGTCTCTTCCCGCGATCTCAGGGAAGTTCTTATCCATCTTGAATCTTCTCCAGAAGCCCTTGTAGAGAGCCTTGTCACGATCCTTGTAGCCGTATTCCTTGATAGGCTTCGAGAATGTGATTGCGAAATATGTGTAGTTGGTACGAGCCCAACCGTTTGTGATTCTGTAACCTGTGAGAGTCGTTTCATTCTCTACTCGGAGATGAGACCAGAGTACCTTGCCGTCGTAATTGTAGATACCATGACCGAGGTCAAGCACCACATGACCTTTCTGACGTTCCGGGAATGTATATTTATGCACACCCACGCGAGGGGTCGCAGTAAGCTGGGCCTTTACTCCGCTGTCCTCGAGAAGCACCTCATAATATCCCGGCTTAGACTTCTCAGTATCATGAGAGAAACGGCTGCGGTATCCTGCATCAGGATCCTGCGCTGTTCCAGGCTCGAGCTTCACCTCGCCTGTTCCCGGCATAAGGAGAATGTCACCGAGGTCCGAGTGGCCTGTACCGCTGAAATGGGTGTGGCTGAAACCTACGATCGTGTTGTCCGAATACTGATATCCGGCGCAATACTTATATGTAGCCTTCTGATATACTCCGTCGATGTTGTGAGGAATATTGTCTGTGTCCGGACTGAGCTGAACACCGCCGAAAGGCACACATGCACCGGGGAATGTATGTCCCATACCATCGGTTCCGATCATCGGATTCACATACTCTGAAGGCTTCTGAGCATTCAATGTCAGCGCCATCACCGACATCGCGGCTACAGCAAGAAATTTATTGAACATGTCTTTCATAATTTATCTTGTTACATCATCTTACAAAGCTACAAAACTTTTTGTATTTTTGCGGGCTGTATGAAGATAGGGAATATAGAACTTGGAGAAAAGCCGCTTTTTCTCGCGCCGATGGAGGATGTGACTGACGCATCCTTCCGATTTATATGCAAGGAATTCGGGGCGGATATGATGTACACGGAATTCATATCATCCGACGGACTCATCCGCGACGCCCGCAAATCTCTTGAGAAACTCGTGACATATGATTACGAAACCCCTATAGGCATACAGATCTACGGTAACATCCCGGAGGCGATGGTAGATGCGGCAAAGATGGCGGAGCAGGCTGCGGAGATCGCAGGCGGCCATGGAGCGGACCTTGTGGACATCAATTTCGGATGTCCGGTGAACAAGATCGCACGCCGTGGAGCCGGTTCAGGCATGATGAGAGAGCCGGACAAGATGGTGGAGATCACCCGACAGGTGGTGGAAGCCGTCAAGCTGCCGGTGACCGTAAAGACAAGACTCGGCTGGGACGAAGACTCGAAGATCATCGTCGAACTTGCGGAGAGACTGCAGGACGTGGGCATTCAGGCACTTACCGTACACGGCCGTACCCGCTGCCAGATGTACACAGGCGAGGCTGACTGGACCCTCATCGGAAAGATCAAGGAAAACCCGCGCATGCACATCCCTATCATCGGAAACGGCGACATCACCTCAGCTCAGAAGGCCAAGGACTATTTCGACAGATACGGCGTGGACGGCATCATGATAGGACGTGCCACATACGGTCATCCGTGGATATTCAAGGAAATAAAGCACTACCTCAAGACAGGCGAACTCCTGCCTCAGATGAGCGTGACCGACAGGGTGGAACTCGCAAAGAGACATCTCGCCAAGTCATTGGAACTCAAGGGAGACAGAGTCGGCATCCTTGAGATGAGACGTCATCTCTCGTGCTATTTCAAAGGTCTTCCCGACTTCAAGGAGACAAGGCTCAAGCTGGTGACCCTCAACGATCCTGCTGAACTTTTTGCAACGTTGGACTATATCGCCGGCAGATGGGGAGAGGACGCTCCCGAGGCAGCGAATGTATATAACATATAGAAGAAAATGATAGACAAGATACTGTTGTTCCCATATTGGCTTACGCTGAAGGCAAGGCATATGATGTTTGACTGCGGAATACGCAAGGTCAACAGAACGGAAGTGCCTTCGATCTGCGTCGGCAACATCGCTGTCGGCGGAACCGGCAAGACCCCGCATACCGAGATGATTCTCAGAATGCTTCTCTCTGACGACGAGTGGGCATACAGGAACATCGCCGTGCTTTCAAGAGGATACAAGAGAAAGACAAAGGGTTTCCAGCAGGTAACACTCGACGGCACTGCAAAGGAATATGGAGACGAGCCGCTTCAGATCAAGAAGAAGTTCCCTTACGTAACTGTCGCGGTCGACAAGTCCCGCAAGGAAGGATGCGGCTTTCTCTGCCATCCGGAAACCTTGCAGACATCGAAGAAGGCTCGCAGATGCCTGAACAAGGACGTTGCAAAAGCCGACCTCATCATCCTTGACGACGCATTCCAGCACAGATCCGTAAAAGCCTCAGTGTCTATCGTTCTCATTGACTATAACAGACCTCTTTTCAAGGATCATCTCATGCCGCTCGGAAGGCTTCGCGACCTTCCCGAGAGAATAAAGGCTGCTGACATCGTCATAGTCACAAAGTGCCCTTCTGACCTCAACGCATGGGAGAAGAGCAAATGGGCAGAAGCTCTCAAGATTTCGAACAGACAACATATCTTCTTCACAAAGACCTGCTACGACACTGCTGTTCCCGTCTTCCCTGAGGGCGATTCAAGGTATGTATATTCCCAGAAACTCGTACTTTTCTCCGGAATTGCGAATGACCTTCCGCTAAGACACTATCTCAGCAGCGACTACAAGATCGTCAGACATCTTAAATTCCCTGACCATCACAAGTTCAGCAGCGCCGACATCAGAGAAATCGAAAAGGTCGCAAGGACATATCCTACAGCCGTCTTCATGACAACAGAAAAAGATTGCCAGAGAATCCGCGACTGCCGCAAGATCTCTGACAACCTTAAAATGAGACTTTTCTACACCCCGATCAAATCGGAGTTCCTCTCGGCAGAGGACAAGGAAAAGTTCGGATCTACTTTGAAGTCTTACCTGAAATAACCTCGTTCTGTACTTCTACAGACGATTCATGGATTGCGTTGAAAACGTCCTCTATGAAATGCTGAGGCAATCCGTATTCCTCACCTTTCGCAACCATCTTCGCAAGGATGGAATCCCATCTTGAAGTCTGGAGGATGGCGATGTTGTTGTTCTTCTTGTACTCACCGATCTCACGGCTGATCTTCATTCGTGCCGCGAAAGTATAGAGGAGGCT